>VMHT01105457.1_pt1 | contig 15065 bp, 24 predicted proteins | sample 4693611 | NCBI WGS metagenome assembly VMHT01 (sample SAMN12280063, study PRJNA550983) | marine metagenome | isolation source: seawater sampled from same location over 5 years 0.02-0.2 micron viral filtrate | place: USA: collected off the coast of southern California halfway between the port... ... | reverse complement strand
GAAGGAAATGATATTGTACCTGACACGTTATCGATATCAATGACCGTAGCACCACTGGTTATACCACTTCCATTATTTACTTTGGCTGCTGGGAATCCACTTACTGCACTTAAATCAACACCTATCGTAAAGTTATTATCATCTACTTTAGTTACGATAACCCCTGTATTATTAACAGTTGTCATACCTGTTATATCAAATATGGCTATCTGGTCATTGGTAGCAAAGCCATGATTATCAATATTAATGTTTGCTGGGTTTGCTTTGGTAATTGATTTAATGCTTTTACTTGCTGGGTTTGCCAACTCGAATGTATTTGTTTGCGAGTTAAATACTGTAAAACTATCTGCGTTTAATTCAGTCATGCCCACAACATCATTAATAACAACATCATCTCCATTACTAAAACCATGTGAAGAAGATGTAATGGTAACTGTCTGATGGTCTATTGTAACACTGCTTACTTGGTCTGTAGATAATGAAGCACCTGTAATAGTCTTAGCTGTGTTTTCTATGGTAACACCTGAGTCAACAAAAAAAGCATCTCTTACTTTCTGAGAGAAATTAAATGATTTAAGATATACGATATGTCTTGTTGTAATACTATTGATAGTACGTTTGACTGATAAATATACTTGGTCTTCTGTACCGCTAGGTATAGATGTAACGCTTTCTACCACACCAGAATTACCAAACTGATGCTGATGCCATCCAACTGTATTGTTTGCAGGGTCATAGCTAAGACCTATCAATACTCCATCAAAGCGCACAAACCATAAGATAAGCTCTGGCTCTTGTTGCCAAACCATATCTGTAAGACCGCCTTTAGCTAGATGTTCTCCTAATATTGTTAAGTCTCTTCCCACTAGACCATCTGTATTCAAATCAAAAGTAACTTCCTTTACTTTCTCGCCACTTTTCTGCACTAATATGGTGCTTGCTCCTGCTCTAAGTGGGCGCACATTTGATGTGCCAAAGGTAGTTTCTCGTAATACGTTTACTGATGTAGGAGTAACCGCAGCCCCTTGCGTACCACCAGATAATGTAAACTCTGCACTTGTTGTAAGTATTTGTAAAAAACGTCCCGGTATTAAATGTTTTATAACATTTACCTTATCAGATGCTATTGTTACATTTATTGCATCATCATCGTTTGTGCCAGGGCTATGATTGGTGAAATCATCTGTTACAGAGCCAAAGATACTTTGTGGCTGTGCTGTTGTACCAGCAAAAAATAATCTTTCTTCATAAAATGCAACTGCTCTTGGAAACCCATTTCGTGTACTAAATGCGCCCCTTGACCATCTTGTTGTTCCATCTGTGGAGTTCTTTGGCAATACAAGTGTATTTATATTCCCATTTACAGAATTATTCTGCACGATAGCTGTAGCTGATGTAGCACTAGCAACGGCTGTTATTTTTACAAATCCTGTACCACTATGTTGGAACTGCCATGTATGATTGCCATACACCTCTGAGCCTGATGTATGAACAGGTGCTTGCGCTCCTGTTTGCTCATTACTCCCAGCGTCTGTTTTCTTGTACACATTGCCATTATGTCTAACTAAATCATTCTGTGAATAGGTATCAGACGTAGACCACGCGTCATGTTGCACTTCAACAATATCTCTAAATCTAAACAAAGAGCCTATATCAGATGATGCAAATAAATCGGCAGAAGCAGTTAGTGTAACTGTACCTGTGTTTGCATCTGATGTAATTGTTGTTGTTCCTATATTCTCATCTTCATAAGGGCCATCTACAAAACTCATATCAGCAAGTGTAAATGAAGTGGCCGTTGTTCTAGTAAGTTGCGCTGGTGCATGACTTCTGTGTGCTATGAACATTACATCTGCTGATTGTGCAAAGGTTAGTTCTTTTACCTGTGCTACTGTATATGTGGTAGTTATCTCAACTATTTTACCAGATGTACCGCCAGAGCCATAAGTTGTAAAAGCAGAGCTATTAATACCAGATAACTCAAATGTATTGGTTGTTTGATTTGCAACGGTAAACTCACGGTTATTGAGTTCCGTCATGCCTACAATGTCTTTGATAAATACTCTATCACCATTACTATAGCCATGAGATGATGCTGTAACCACCGCTGGGTTTGCTTTGGTAATAGCTGATATAGCTTTGGTAGCTTCTGTTAATATCGCTTCATTATTATAAAAACGTATATAGTTTAGTCCAAACTCTAATACATAAGATACAGGCTCTTCTGATGTGGTATCTGCACCAAACTCAAAGTTTACAAGTCTAACCTCGCCACCATCTTTTGATGAATTAACATAGTAACTACCTGTTCTTCTGGTAATACCGCCTTGAGGGAAGACAACCATATTCTGTAGGGTTTGAACACCAGCACTGTATTTCTGTAAGTCTACCCTTCCTTCAAGTCTTGGTGTTAGTTCGCCAGACTGGAAGTTAGTTACTATGGTTGACACTCGCGCCATATTATACCCTTACATCAATAAATTCACTTGAGGTCAATCTATCTGGTACACCTTCCATAGCATCCATTGCTTTAGCTTCTGATAATCTGGCTTGATATAATTGATATATCTGCCCTGATAAGGATGAGCTTCCTGTAATTGCATAGGCAACTTCAGAGGCTAGTTTATGTGCTATTGTGCTTGATAACAAACTGTCATATTCTTCTGTATCGGTAACTCTTGCTACATATATTATCTTGCAAGCTGTCTCATCCGATAATACTTTTCTTCCTTCTATTTTAAACATAACCTGTGATTCATATGCAGCTATATCTTGATTTATACTATCAGTATAAAAGGATAAAACACGTAAGCAAAATGGGTCTGTAGGAAGGGAGAACTGGCTTGTAAATCCAAATGCAGGTGCATCAGAATCTTTAGCTAATGATGCTCTGCGTATAGCAGAGTTCCAAGGATGTGAGCGTAATACTTGGTCACGCACTGTTGTAAATCTTCTGTTACATAATTTTGCTTCTTTGGAGTTTTCATCAAGGGAAGTTATTGTAGCTGCACCAAGTAAATCCATTGATTCATTACAAATATCAACAACAGAAGACATATCTTTTATCCTTTAAATTATGTTAGGGCAGTACCTTATCATGAGTCAGCACTGCCCCAAATTATTTAGTCTACGGCATATTCAATAATAAATGCCATGTCTCCTGCTGTTCCACCAGTAGCTGCAAAAGTAGCTGCTACATAAAGTGGTTCATTTGGGTCTGTACTTAAACCGCCAAGCTCATAAAGCTTTTGACCTGTTGTATTTAAGTCAAGAACTTCATAGCGAAGTTCAGCAACGGCTGCTCCATCTGCAACAGTAGTTGCAAGACAGTCCTCATCTACAACAGTATTGTCTAACTTATATAAGCCAACATTGTAAGTACATGAACCACCTAATGCATCTGTTCCAATCCTGATAGATACAAGATTAGCGTGTGATGGTATAGGAGCAAGATAAACGATATCATTATCTGTGCTGTCACCAGCAGCCAATGCTACGTTTCCGGATGCTATTCTAATTCTTCCACCTAACTCACTTGCTGGATTAGCAACTTGAGGTAGTGCAAGATAATTTGCGACTAAGTCGGAATTTTTAGTTGTCATTTTCTATTCTCCTATCTTAGTCTGGTGTTTCATCACAGAATATTTTTACGACTTTGGACTCTTCCATCCGCACCGCACCAATATCCATGCAATAGTAAACTTGAGTTGCATACCCTTTATCAGAACGCTCATCAATTCTTGCAGAAACATCTTTGCCTATTCCAAGGGTAATACCATCCTCTGCCCATGCAAAGCATGAACGGATGTCATTTGAATCTACATCAAGACGATTTGTCATAATGAATTCAAAGCCTAAGAATGTATTGATATCACCTTGAGCAAGAGCTTTTACAGTGTTGAAGTCTGAACTAGTAACCTGAGTTGTACCAAGTAAGTCTTCAATCTGCTTTGGCCCTACTGCAATGTAACGTGCGATAGAAGGGTCAACATCGTTTAAGTCCATCTTACGCTTTGCTTCAAGCAACTTGGCAATGGTCAATCCATCATTTGATGAAGCTGAACCTACCATGTTATTTGTTGAATCTAGCGTAGCTGAACCAGAACCTGTTTCTCCTGTTGATGCTGTACCAAGAGCTGCATCGATAATAACATCATCCATAGCACGACCCATAGCTGCAGCAGCTGCCTGTGCATATTGTGATGTTGGGTCAATCAACATACGAACTTTATCTTGGTCATCAATTAAGTCTGCATATTCGTATGATGCTAATGATACTCTACGTCTTGCGTGTGGGGTATCAAGTTGCGGTGTATCACCATGTCGGCTTGTGCGAAGCTGTGCTGTCGCTTTACCAATCTGGTCTATAAATGCGTTCTTACCAACAACATTTTCTATATTAACTGCGTCACGTAAACGGCTACCCTTTTGCTGTGAGAGCATTTGCACATTAGCAGAATATTGTTGCACGAACGCGGTTGTTACTTGTGAAGACATTTTTAACTCCTTCTTTCACAAATTGCGTTTATACTTTTATCGATGTGCTACCCTCACGGACACGTCTAGGCTTTTTAGTTGCCGTAGAACTATCGTCTATCCGATTGTCTTCAGGACGGTTTGAACCGCTACCCTTTACAACCCAACTCCAAAGCAACTCTGCTTTTTGTTCAAGTTGGCTTATATCTAAAATATCCCTATTTGCACAAGTTTGCAAGAGGTTACATATTAACTCGTTTCTAGCAATGATAATGTCATTATTATCCATGTATCATTTCCATTAATTCATTTACTCTATTTATGGCTCTTTGCCTTCCAACATAGTTCTTTTTATCTGTGTATTCTGGAGAGTTCATAATAGAATTAACTTCTGCTTGTGCTTCATTAGGTGTAAGTTTACGTGTTTGTGTTGCATCTGCAATTGTATCTTCACTGGTAGAAGAGCTAACAAAGTTAGCAATTTCAGAAAAATACTTTATAACCCTTGGGTCATCGCCAAACTTTAACCCACTAGCTAACTCTAATTCATAAATATCAGAGTCTCCAAACTTACCAAGCAAACCTTTAACACTTGCAAGTTTATCATCATAAGCCTGACCCCATTCTTTTTTTAACCCGTTAATGGTTTCTTCTTTTAAAGTTTCCTGTTGTCTGCTTACTTCTTCCTGTGATGTGCTTACAGTGGATTTATAATATTCCATAACACCACTTACCTGATTAGGTGTAAGATTAAGTTTATGTGCTATGTCTCTGAAATTATTAGCAACTTCTTCTGTTACTACATTACCATCAACAGCAACTTCATACTTATCGGATGTTTCTGGTACACCTAGATACTGATGTATTTTAACAAGCTGTTCTTCAGATGGGTTTTTGGGAGCAGCTAGTTTATCTGCGCCTATAAGTTGTTGTGCATTTACATAGGATTTAGCCAGATTACCTACATCTTTTATGGGGGATAGACTTGGATGTGAGCGTAATTCTTCTGGCAACTGGTTTAAGAAATCGTTACCAGAACCGCCCTGTGCTACTTCTGCCGGTGTTTCTAGCACCGTTGTAGTTGGCTGGTCTACCTGTTCGACTATCTGTTCTTCCATTTTTACTCCTTATTAATCATATTGTTAATGTGTAAGAAAACAGCACGTTTTCCTTCTTCATAAGCAGATGCATTAGCATCTCCTGATACATGGGTAGTTGTCATCCAGTGACATCTATTTGCTAAGTCTGTAAATACTCTTTTGCCATTTTCAGATGTAAATGTTTGAGTGTACATATCTCTTAGCTGTTCTATTTCTTTTTGCCTCATATCTTGTGTATAGGCTTCATTCTCTATTGATTCTGGTTCTACCATTTATCTTTTCCCCCTTCTTTCTCTGCCAAGTCTTGATTTACTCAAATCATTATGCAAAGGCGAGAAAAATATTTCTTTTGCTTTCTGCCTGAAAGCTCTTTTTTTTCTTCCTGCTATAGAAGTTTTGGTATCATTTTGAGTTGTTCTAGTAGATTTTAAAGAAGACCTTCTAGAGCCATATCGTAATCTCATTTACTTACCATCCTAACTGCTTGCGCTGCTTGCGCGGTATCGGCTACATCCTGTGATAATGCTTCACGTTCTTGCATAGCCTGTTGCATTTCCTGACGCTGTTGCCTCATTGCATCAACTTCACGTTGAGATTTTAATGTCATCTTAGGTACACCCAGACTATCTGTAATGTGTCTCACTAATCCATCTGGGTCTATGTGGTCACCTACAGGCAGTGCCTGTGCTAATGGCATCAATATTTCCAATGCCTTCATAGTATTATTAAGACTGCTAGATTTTTGTGCCATAGCAAGTGGTGATACATATTCTATATCAATGTCTCTTCCTTGTATTAATGCTGGTGGTTGTTGTAGCATATCTTCTCTTAACATTAATGCAAACACACGGTCTATTAATGGACGTAGCATTTCATTCATTAATCTTCCAAGAACAGGGCCAATAACTCTCATTCGCTCTTCTTGTCTTTGTATAACTTCTGTTGCTGTCATATTAGGAGAGCCACCAACAAGTATCTGGTCTACATAAAATGCAGAGCGAATAGCCTGTCTTCTTTGCTCTTCCATATTTAAGCCAACGTTAGTATTGCTACCTGTATTTAATGGCGTAATCGTATCTCTTGTACCAGAGCGATAGAAGTTTAAACCACCGGGCTGTGTTCTTACAGGCAACATAAAGCCATCATCTGGAACAAGTAACGGTGGGTCGATTTGTTTTTGCGCTGCCTGAATGATTGTTTTACTCATTAGATTCAACATTTTAACATCAGGTAATGCCGTCATCGCAGGAGAACGCCCCATTATCTCACCTGTACTTTTTAAGAAACGAGGTACGATGAACGGCATTTCTTCAAAGCCACCTTCTGATAATATCATGCGTGATTTACTACACACATACACAGAAGCAAATGGCATATTTATATTATCACGTTTTGTAATATCTCGTACCATACGAGGTGTTATAATATGTAATATTTCAACTGGTTCTTCTGGATTCTTTTTAAATACTTTGGCTATATGGTCACCAATATTTTCTTCCCCAAATCTTTGTACTGCTGCTTTTGCAGAAGACTCATACTTTCGATACACCGTATCAACCATGCCATGTAGGTCTTCTTGAACATAAAACTCTGATATATGCCGTGTAGAACATCGAAGCTGTTTGTCTTCTCCCATTTCTACAAACATACAGCCAGTTCCAAACACAACTAAATCTACATATAACTCATGCACTTCAGTTTCAAAGTTGGATTGATTAAATAATCGCATCATACGTCTTGAGGTATCTTGCAACCATTCACGTACATCATCATCTCTGTTTATATCTGTATCTTTAACATCCAGATGAAACCAAGGTGATGCACCGCTAGTCAGCATACCATGCAATGAAGAAGCTAATAAATCTACGGCTTGCAAAGCTGTGCCATCATATATTTGTTCCATCCGCTTTTCGCCTTTGGAACGCTTCTTTACTATCTCTGCTTTTCTAGGAAGCATATAATCTGCCAGTTCCTGATAATGGGTATTCCATGTATCTCGCTGGTCTTCAACATACTCAAAGCGTTTAAGTAATGCTTTTAATTCTTCATCTGTCATTTAATTATCGTGTTACTTGTGCCAGTATCCTGACCTAGTAATCCTGCAACAATGGTAGAACCTCTGCCTTTTCTGCCTACTCTTTGCCTTCTCATACCTTCTTCAGCAAGGGCTGCACCTAATTCCATATCTGGTTCTGGCGGAGGAGGAGGAGGCGGTGGTGGTGCTATTGTTTTTGGCGGACTTAGGAAACTCATTTTATTGCTCCTTACATGGCAAAAGGATTATATTCATTTACTGCAACTGTTTGTGGCGGTCTTACCATTCTTGTTCTTTGCTCAAGTCCAGTTGCAAGATATCTAAAGGCATCTGCCGAATGAGATGTATAGTCATGTCTTGGATGGTCACGAAACACTTTCTTCTTATCATCCCACTCTTGCCGGTACTGTCTTAACATATCAACACCATCCTGTGTTTTATCTCTATCAAAAAAACACTTAGGTAGCAACATCCTTGTAGCATTGATGCCATCAGCTACTTTTATTTTCGGAACAACCTTGAATCTAATACCAAGCGAGAAAGCCGTTTCCAAACGCGATTTGCCAGACCCAAGTTCTCTGACTTCAATGTCGTGGGGTGCGAGATGGTCACCGTATGCGAAGTCTTTCCTGTTAAGAACTTCCGCATAGTGGTCGAGACCCACTCCACTATTCTCGTAATAATCAATAATATGTACCGCACCGCCCCTATGAACTTGTGCAAACCAAATAGCTGTCGCATCATTTATCCCCAAATCCCATGCTGTATGTACTGGCAATGAAGGGTCATACGGCACTTTTGTAATTCTATTATCATCTTCTGCTTCTGTTATAAGTTTTCCAAAGTACGCACCAATAATACTGGCTGTAAAGGAACACTCATATTCCTGTTCAAACTGCTCTTCTGTCATTTGTTTCTTAGCAGCTTCTAGTTCTTCTTCTTTTACAATACCACTCTCAGATGCCTTAACCGTCTTCCAATACCACTTGTCTGAACCTTCTTCACATTCATTCTTTGCTTGTTGCAGTAAATCAAAAAAATGATTATGACCAGCGGGAGTCCCTAAAAATACAGCTGCCCCCTCTCTGTCAGACAAGGCTGGTCGTACTACCTCCCCCCATACCCTAGGATTCTGCATACCAAATTCATCGAAGATAGCTAAATCTAAATAAATACCTCTAAGCGCATCTGGATTCTCAGCAGATAATAACATCAACCTAGAACCATTGGGGAAATCTACTCTCAACTCAGTTTCATTAAAAGCAACATTAGGTATTACACTGGCATAATACTTTACATAATCCCATGCAATTCTCTTAGCTTGTGTAAAGGTAGGCGCAATAAATGCAACCCTAGGTCTTGGCAATGGACAAGTCAGACATTCCTTAATTAAATGATTAACAGCAAAAACAGTCTTGCCAAAACGCCTATGCATGACTAAAACATTCCAGCGTCTTAGGCTGTTATGCATTTCAGCTTGAGGCGCACGAGGCTTATAAGGTATTGTTATCTGAGCCATCTGTAATCCAAGCAATGTTAATCTCAGTATCACCAGTCTTTAACTGCATCATAGCTTTAGCCTTCTCCCCAAAGTCCTCAGAGTTACAATGAGATTCTAACCACCTACTGTGTGTCCCCATCTCCCTCAATGCCATAACATCTACCTTGGCAGTACCAGTAACAGCCCCTACAAGTAAACCCTCATAGTTACTCCTAAACTCAGAAGAAAAACTACTCTTGGCTATCTCATAAGCATCCTTAATATCTTTATTATCATTAAGATACTTATAAAAAGTATTCCTACTAATCCCCATACCCCTACATATCTCACTAACACTTATACCATCGCCTACCATACGTAGTATAATATCTTCTTTCTTGGCTAACTTCCTAGGCATGGATACTCCTGACTGTGTGGTTGATAGTAGTATTTAACACATATATAGAGTGGTGCGCCTGTCTGGGGGTAATGGCTATAAAATATACCCCGCCTAGGCTACACATTGTAAATATATAGCATAGGCAATCGCGTTCTATACACATATGAGATTGTAATGTCTGTCTGTTGATAATTATACAAAACACACTCAACAAAATAACTCTATTTAAACTACACTATATAACACGAGCTAATAGTAGCTCTAATAGAATAGGTAACTAATACCATATATAGTGTTGACACGCAACAGTAGACACTAAATATAGTATCATCTAATTAATGTTAAATTATTTTACTTTTATATATTGACAATGTAAAACTACTATACTATATACAATGTATAACTACTTTACAGAAAAGGATTAAGACAATGGATAGATTTTTAGTATTTTACACATATAAAGGCGAAGTAAAAAACATAGTTATTTTAGCTAATAAAAAAACTGATGCTCTTAAAGCTATGGATTATTACGACATATTTGACATTTTTTACCACGATGACATGGGAGAAGAAGACGTTAAGGAATTAGAAGATTTTTATAACAAACAATAAAAAGGACATAAGACAATGAAACAATATTTAGTAACATCATTTATTGATTACTTAGATACAAAACCTATTGAAGCATTGTTTAATGATTTCAATGAGGCTCAAGATTATATGCATGACATTGTGCATCGTAGAACACAATGGACGGTTGAACGCTCACAATATTTTGTAGATGAAAAAGATTTAAAAAATATTGAAGAGACCGAGTGGTCATTAATTAAACTAGAAGAGGTATAGAACAATGACAAACTTTTACAAATACGATGAAATAGAAACATACTTTGAAGACTTCCTAGAAGACCATGACGCAATCTTTATTTATAGATATTATGAAGACTTACATCACGAGTGCTTTAATACAGACTATTACATTATTGGAACCTATAAAGCCAAACAATGGCTAGGTGATAGGGTGTTTGAAGTTATCAATATAATAAAAGAATATGAACAAGATAACTTTGGGGAAGTATCAACAGACTTATCCAACCCTGAACAAGTTGTAAATATGTACGCTTACATAGTCGGTGAGCAAGTTGTAAATGAATGGATGAAAGACAACGAAAAATTAGCGATGAAAGCCTAGTGTTTATGATTGCCCTAGTTACACACGCTAGGGCAACGATAAGCGACTAGAACACGCTTAAAACGCCACTAATGGCATAATAAAAAGAGAGGTAAGACAATGGATAAGTTTAAAATATTAGATGAATTACAAACAAAAACTAGAGAGCTGATAGAGAAAGGCAATTTCGACGTTGCAGAACCTTACAGACTGCAAGCTCAATCTTTAATGCAAGAGCTTTACACGACTAAAAAAGTAACTGGATTAATGGCAAATAGAAAGAAAGGTTAAGACAATGAATAACTTTGTAATAGTCAGAATGACAGGAATAACCGATTATGGTTTTAAAGATTACCGCAAAGGTCAAATTAAAATATGGAAAGATTACGGTGAGACATGGGGAAGTGCTGCCTATGAGGTACTAGACTATGTAACAGGATATATTAAAGCATCAAAAAGAGCTAGAGAGTTTAGAAACAATGAGTAAATGGCAAATATTTTTTGAATTTATAATGACAGCATTATTATTCATTACGTTTTATTTAATGATGGTGTTTGTATTTATATTAACTTGATAGAGAGAGAGGGAAAAACAATGGAAATTAAAAGAGATATTTGGGTAGATAGATACCCACATTTTTGTATCAATTTAAAAGGAATGACCGTTTTGGAGGTGGATGAAAGTGTAGTTTTTGCGGAGGGTTATTTAAAAATAAAAGAGATTATACCTGATTGTGAGGAATGGGATAACTGTATTGTCTACAATTTAGATGAGAGCATTGTAGGACAAGAGGAAGTTGATAACTTTAACTATATAAAATCAGAATGGGATAAAATAAATGACTAAACAACAATTTATGAAAGAGAGAGAGGCACTTGGCTTTACTAGGATACAACTAGCAGAGAAACTTGAGTTATCCAGACAAACTATATTTAATTATGAATATGGTCACTATCCTATACCAAGAGCTATAGTGCTTGCTATGCAAGCTTTAAAACTACAACCAAAATAATCTATATAGGCTATATATATAGGCTATAGAACGCGTGATGCATATATGTGTTTCGCGTTCTTATTGTTATATATGCTCTTAAATAAGCGTCCTACTTGCCCTTTGAGGGGCAGTAGAACACTTATTTAGAGAAAGGCACGCGTGATGCAATGTATGCACTCGCGTAGACAATGAAATTATTCAATATCATATTTTATATTGACACGCAATAGTTAGAATAAAATCATCTGACTTTTAGGTTCAGATTCTGTTTTATATTTTTGTGATGTTCCTTTTGGGTAAGATAATTTACTATAATTTAAATGTTTTTTATATATTTTCTTTTCTTTTTTTGAGCCTATAAAATAAATATATCTGTGCTTTTGAGGTCTATCTACAGTTTCATATTTACTATTTTCTTGCAATCTTTGAGAGAGAGGTACTTGTTCACAAATGCTTTTTGAGTGTTTGTTTGAGCCAATCATTCTCCATTCTGTACGTTTTGCAGACAACCCTGTATAAATAAAATTACAAGATTGATATACTTTACCTACATGATTCATAGACGTATCCGCATAACTTACTATGATTTTTGGTTTTTTTAACATCGTTAATGTTTTAGATACAAAAAAAGATGCCTCATTTTTTTTATTATTTAGTAAGCATAAACGATTTAACTCTAGCACATCAGCTGCAAATTCATGCCCACAAACTCCACGACAAAGAGATGGACTTGGGGGGATTCCATAAGTTAAAACACCAACTAAAATTGATTCGTAATATAACCCAAAAGCATTAGTAATATTAGGTATTCTTTTCGCATAATGCCTATTCAATAACCAATCATAAGTTTCAAACGATTTAATTGTTTTTACTTTATACATGAAAATATTTTTACCCAAGCTTCAAGGGTAACAATCGCCACTTCATTACCCTTATATTTATTGTTGATATGTTTAAGATAGAGAGCGCAGCGGATAGGTTGATGGTCAAACTTAAATATAAGTACAGGCTTGTTATTAGCCTTCTCAGAAGCCTTTACCACTTGTTCCCACCACTCCTTGCGATAAATGCCTACACTGGACTGAGGACGCTTATATCGCTTACATTCGATAGTCCATCCATCTACTCCAAGTAAGTCACCTCTATCAGCAGTGCGGTATTGTTCGATGTCTCTTTTGATATCCTGAAGAGAGAGGTGCAGTTTTAAATAGTTTGCAACCTCTCTTTCAAAACTAGCCCCTTTGTTGCGACTGTTAGGCATGATAGAAATCATCCGCAGTAACCTCACCCTTACTCGCTATAAATATTTTAGTGAGTGTTTTCTGTGATGGTTTGCGTTTACCTTGTATCAATAATGTTATTGCACTTGGATCTAGCTTGGCTATCTTTGCAAAATATCTGCGAGAGATACCACGATTTTTTATGTGTTCATCCAATGTCATTGCTCTTCTTCCTTGTAAAATTCAACTGCCCATAAGATTCTTTGTTGCTTATTAGAATAGATAGCCTTTCGAGTCCTACCATCTCCAATAACATAACCCTTTTCCATTAATGGCTTAAACCTTGGTGAGATACTACCAGCCCTAACGTCAGGCAATGCTCTATCAACTTCATCCATAGTTGCACCTGATTCACCAAAATGTCTAACAGCATCTAACACCAAAGACTCCAATCGTGTTGGGTCTATTGATATAGCTGCATCTATAGATGTATCAGGGTCAGTTGTTCTTACCATTTTATATGCGTCTTTATTTTCCATTTCATTGTCCTTTTCTTTTGTTAATAAATAGACAATAATAGATGCTTGACAATATGTCAATAGTGTGATACACTTGTGTATAAGCAATGTTATTTTGGAAAGGAAAAAACAATGAACATAGAAAATTATAATTATTTTGTTTATGCAGATGGTGGTCGTGAGTTAAGTGGATACAAAGGTAAAACAGGAGATTGCGGTGCAAGAGCTTTGGCAATAGCAACAGCTCATCACAATAAATCTTTTATTGATTATGCTCATTCTTATAAACTTTTAGCACAGGCAAATAAAGATTTTGGATTTGCAAAATCAGCGAGAAACGGTGTGGAAAAAAATGTGTACCAATCAGTTTTGAATAAACTCGGTTGGCACTGGGTATCAGCACCAAAGTTTCAAGGTCGCAAAGCAAGGTGTGCAGATTTACCTAAAGGCTGTTTCATAGCACAACAAGCTGGTCACTATGTAGCGGTAATTGATGGTGTGCCTTGGGATATTTGGAATTGTTCTCACAAAATGGTTTATGGTTATTGGAGTAAATAATGATACCAGATTATCGTAAAGAATATGGCAGTCGAGCCATGCACGTAAGTGCATCAGGTGGTACACAACCTCTTGATGATTACTTCTTAAAACTATTCATAGACCATCATTTAAAGATAGGATATCCAGGTTCTGCTAAAATGGAAGGCGGTAAGGCTGTCCAGAAGATAGTAGATTTAGCTTTAGGTCTTGATAACTATATCAAAGCAAGAGGAGCGCAAGAACAAAAGTCTTTTGAGCAAGCACTACGAGAAGTTGCTTATCAATACAGCCTTTATAAACCAAGAGGTTTTGATGATGGCAGGGATGCAGAAGAACACGCTGAAATCAAAAACCATCTTAGCGAAATGGCTTCTCATGCATTACAAGGTATGAGAGAATATTTCGGCAATCAGGAAATAGAAGGCGAGTATAAAAGATGGATGGATGTAGATGGTATTGATGTACCATGTATGATGTATCTTGATTACGCATCAGCTAAACTAGAGCTTGATTTAAAGTGCAGCTTTCCCACACGTAATCCAATGAAGAAGGACGGTACTAGGTCATGGCGAATACCATCACCTAGAACCGCACCCACAGTTAATCAGGTAATTCAACAGGCAGTATATCACAAAGCAACAGGGCTAGAGCCTGCATTGTTATTCGTAACATCAAAGGGATTTGAGATAGCCACAGCACAAACAACTGACTTGCTTAAAAAAGATAGTCTTGATTATCACTTTAACTTAGTCAAACAAAGATGGCTTGTACAACAAAACATACTAAAAAACGCAAGGGGTAACTGGCGCACACTCTTTGATATGGTTCAACCAGACTTTGATAGAATAAAAAACTATCACGGCCCAGACATACATAAAATTGCACAATTACAATGGGGAATAGAATGACAGAACAACAATTTGCACAGCTAATGAAAGAAGATTTACAAAAGATGAATGACTTTCAAAATGAACTACAACAACAAATAGATGTTATGAATATTAAATTATCTAAAACAATAAAAGAATTAGATGCAATGACAGAAAACCTACAAGCGTTTGTAACTCTATTAAATGAAAACAACAGATTGATAAGGCAGGGTGATGAAAAAAAGACAGATACCACAACAT
>VMHT01071539.1_pt1 | contig 15067 bp, 12 predicted proteins | sample 4693611 | NCBI WGS metagenome assembly VMHT01 (sample SAMN12280063, study PRJNA550983) | marine metagenome | isolation source: seawater sampled from same location over 5 years 0.02-0.2 micron viral filtrate | place: USA: collected off the coast of southern California halfway between the port... ... | reverse complement strand
GGATGGCTACCTCCTCTAGCTGCTTTGTTTACATTGATATGGACTGGTATTAGGATATGGGAAACTGATACTGTTAAAGAACTTACTAATAGGATGAAATAATTATGGCTCGTAAAAGACAATATAAAAAGAGACAGGACTATCGTAAAGGTGGAAGAGTTCGTTATCAGACAGGTGGAGCGCCTCAAAGAAAAGACTATGATAATGCTAGAGAATATAATCTAGATATGGCAGAATATAGAAAATCACAGCCAGCACAACCTGCAGTTGGTAACATAGGTATTAATCGACCTCCCGGAATGGAAAAAGGTTATAACATTAACAGGTCAATGGAAGAACTAAACAAAGCAGCTCAACGAGCAAAGGCTCCTGCAGCTACAGTTGAACCCGGTTTTGAGCAAAGATTCCGTAGTACTCCTGCAGTTCAACCCGGTTTTGAGCAAGGATTCTTAGGTAGTACTCCTGCAGCTCCTCCAGCTATGAGAGAAAACATTGGTTCTCTTCCTGAAGTAGGAGGAGTAAGTCAGACTCCTTTTCTTGGTAGTTCTGGAGGAATAGATCTTCCAACTCAAGGACCTGTACAACAACCTACAGGTGGTCCTTCACAAGGAACACAAGTTACTGGAAATGTAGGCGGTATAACACAACAACCTAATACTTTCACACAACAACCTCCACAAGGATTAGATAGTAGGGCTATAGCAGCAGATCCAGCAGGGTATGAAAGATTTTTACGGCAGGCTCAAGAACAAGAAAAACTTAGAGCGGGTAGCACTTTTTTATCACAGCAAGGACAAAGAGGACAACCTCTACAACAAAGAGGACAGCCTGTACAACAAAGAGAAAGAAGACAAGATCCTGTTTCTCCTCCTCCTACTCCGGAAATTACTCCAGAAGAGATGGAAAGGCAGAGAAAATTTATGGAACAACAAAATGCTGGATTAAGGGATTTATTCAATAATCGGTTAAATGAAACACCAGAACAGGCAGAACAAAGAAGAAAAGAGAGTGCTGGAATGATAGGCACTATGCAGTATACTCCAGAAGATCATATGGAAGCTTTAGCGTCACAAGTAAAAAGCGGAGCAATAACTGAAGAAGAAGCACAAAAACAAATTGATTCTTTTATGTCTATGCGGTCTCAACCTCGAATGGCTGGAGAGAGATTAATGTCTCAGATGGCAGCAATGCCTCAGACGGCTACAGCAAGTACAGCAAGTGCAGCAGCACCTGAAAAAAGTGAGTTTGCAGATGAAAGAGGATCTTTAGATTCTGATGCTAATTATGTACCAACATTAGAGGACCAGTTAGCATCTGGTGCGGCTTTCAAAACAGATCAATATGGAAATATAGTAACTTCAACTGACGCAACAAAAGTTTCTAAATCGAAAGATATTTATAGTGAAGGAACTCAAGCAGACCTTGCAGCAATGCAAACGGAAGCAGAAGGAATGAGAGACAGACCTGAAGATACTTTTGGGGATACAACTTATGATCCTAGTGCAGATCCTACTACTTATTTAGATACTAGGAGGGCTGATTATACTGGAAGTGAAACTCAGTCAGGTTCAACAAGAGATGTTAAAGAAATAAGTCGTTATTCAAGCAGAGATGCTACAGCAGGACAAGCTGCTAGAGATGTAGATATGACAGCAGCTCAAGTTGATCAATTTGCTGAAGCTCAAAATCAAGCTAAAGCTGAAGCTGCTAAATTCACAGCCGAATTAGCTGGTGATCTGCCTCCTGTTAATCCTGCTACTGGTGAGTTATCTGAAGCTGCAAAAGCTAAAGTAGAGGAAATTAGACAATTATCAGGTCCTGCAGTAGCCGCTGAGTTTGAAAATTCTTTAGTAGAAAATGCAAAGGCTAAATCTGTTGAGGGAACTATTAGTGATGGAGCTTTTGTACCAGAGGTGACAGGTGTTGGAGGAGAAGTATCTGCTACTCCTGATGCAGAGGCAAAGGAAAGAGAGGGTATAACAGGTGAAAGAGCGCCTGATGGAAGTGCTGCCAATATTGCTATAGACACCATAGGTTATGATGCTGCTCAAAGAGGTAGTGTAAAAGGTGAAGCTAAAAAAGGAGAAGCAGAACAGTTTCTTGCAGAGGTAGGTAATTTACCTCCTGAAGTTACAAAGTCTATTACAGATGACCCAGTTACAGTTACAGCTCAGATAGCTAGTGAAGATGTAGATGTAATAGCTGCGGTAGCTGCTTTACCTCAAGAAGCTTTAGTGTCTTCACAAATGGAAGTTTTAGTGGGTGGTTTAGAAAGCGGTACAGTACCAACTTGGGCTAGACCTGCAGTAGATGCAATAAATCAAAGAATGGCTCAAAGAGGCTTAGATGTCTCTACAGTCGCTAGAGATTCTTTGTTTAATGCAATTATTCAAAGTGCTTTACCTATTGCTCAAAGCAATGCACAAGCCTTACAAGCTAGAGCTGCTCAAAACTTATCTAACGAACAACAAGCTAATCTTACTGAAGCTACTCAAGAACAACAATTAAGAATGGCTAACTTAGCAAATCGTCAAGGTGCTGAAACTCAAACAGCTCAGTTTGCTCAAGGACTTGTTACACAAGCTAGAGGTTTCCAACAAGAAGCAGGAATGGCTAATCTACAAGCTAGACAACAAACAGCTCAACAGAACTTAAATAATGAGCAAAACATAGAACTTGCTGATCTTAATGCTGAAATTGAAAGATTAGGAACAGATGCTACATTTGAGCAACAACGAAGAAGAGATGAGTTCTTAACTGCTGCAGATTTTCTTTCTAAGAATGCTGCATTTAAACAGCAAATGGAGTTATCTAATCTAACTAATGAGCAACAAATTAGACTAGCTAACCTTAGTGCATTAAATCAAGCTGATTCAGAAAGTCTAAGTAATGAGCAACAAACAGAGTTAGCTAACTTAAATAAAAGCATGCAAAGTAATTTAAGGAATGCTGAGTTAGCAAATTCTATGGGTATAGCTCAACTTAATGTTGATCAACAAAGAGCTATGCAAAACGCTACTATGACAGCTAATATGGATATGGCTCAATTTAATGCTGACCAACAAAGAGAATTAGCTAATAGTAAGTTTATGCAAACTGTAGTCTTAACAGACTTCAATGCTGAACAACAATCTATTATGCAAAATGCTACTGCATTAGCTTCAATGGACTTAGCAACAGTAGATCAAAGAACTAAGATAGCTATAACAAACGCACAAAGTTTTTTACAAATGGATATGAGTAACTTATCAAATGATCAACAAACTAGAATGCTAACAGCTCAACAAACACAACAAAGACTTTTAAGTGATCAATCTTTTCAAAATGCTGCAAAACAATTTGGAGCTACAAGTGAAAATCAAACTAATCAATTCTTTGCAAGTCTTGGTCAAGCTATAGAATTAAATAACGCCTCTGCTTTAAATGCGCAAAGACAATTTAATGTTCAACAAGAAAATTTAATGAGAGCAGAAGAGTCAGGCATACAAGCAGATATTGATAAAGCAAATGCAGCTCTAGCAACAGAAGTTGAAATATTTAATTCTCAACAAGATTTTAATAGAAGAAAATGGAATGCTGCTAATGCTCAAGCAGTAGAACAGTCTAATATTAATTGGAGAAGACAAGCTAATACTGTTAATAATGCTGCTTCAAATCAAGCTGCTATGCAAAATGCTCAGAATTTATTTAACATGTCTTCACAAGCACAAGCCTTTTTATGGCAAGAGTTAAGAGACAGAGCATCTTATGAGTTTCAAGCTGGTCAAAAGTTTGAAGATAGAAAAACTATTTTATATGAGCAAGCTCTTGCAAATGCAGGAGCAACAGGAGCTACTTACGACAGCTTACTAGAGAGTGGTCTTGATGCTCTATTTGATGGTTTAGGTTTTTAATTAATTATAAGGAGAAAAAATTATGCCAGCACCTTCACTAATAGCCTCACTAATAACAACATTAGTAATGGCTTCTAGACCTGCTAAAAAAGCAATGAAAAGATTTACAGGTAAGATGCAAACAATATTTGGAAGGGATGGAGGTAAAGTTGTTTCAGCATTAGCTATGATGGCTTTAGGAAGTTTTACTTCTGGTAAACTAACTACTTCTATGGGAGGAGCAACTTCCGGAGCAGGATCTGGAGCTATAGGTACTCCTGATATGAACATACCAAACGGAGCAGGAATAGGTCAAGGTTTTGCTTCTAACTTTAATCCTGATATTCTCAGGACAAGCATGGATATCTTTGGAGCTGCTCAAGGTGGCGGTGCAAAGGAAAGTAAAGATGGTACTTTAAGTAGCTGGTTAGGTTTAGGACTGGATTTATTTGGTGCTTATAAACGAATGGGATCTTCAAAGAGTGAATCTCAAAGACAACAAGAAGCTCAACAAAGAAGGCAACAAGCACTATTCGGACAAGCTAGTTCTTCTCAGAATTTATCTGGGCAAATTGTAACACCAGAAACTGTAGATGCAGCAGGTAATGTTGTTACAGCTAAAACACAAACATTAGAGGAAATGGCGGAAGAAATACAGGCAAACATTCCTTTACCAAGAGGTCCTTTACCAACAGGAGATCCTGAAGAAGAAAGAGAAGGTATAGACTGGGGTGATGTATGGGAGAGAACTCAAGCTGGAGGACAACAAATTCTTGATGCTGCTATGGAAGGAACCATAGGAGGCGTTAAGCAATCAGCAGAAGATGCAGTTACTGGTGGTCCAACTCCTTATATAGCAGATGTTCAAAGAGGATCTTATGTTCCTACTACTATAACTACTCCACAACAAATGCAATTTCAATCAGCACCTTATGTACAACATGCACAAGCAGCAGCCTTAGATCCTAATGTTTACACTAGGTATATGACAACAGTAGGGAGCGTATAATGGCTTTAAATCAAGAACTTTTACAATCTGCAATTAATTCAGGAGGCGGTGTTGTTCCGGGTGAAGGCTTAACAGCTAATCCAGATTCTCCTTATCCTTGGGAGGGTGAAGTTAAATATACAGTAGTTAATGATGCTTTGAATGCTATATTTTTAGAACTTACAGAACCTGAGCAGTATCAAAGCACAATAGATATTTTAAAAAAGAATGTCCCTATTGGCGATATCATGAACACTATAATCTATAAAGGCTTTACACAAGGACTTTGGAATCCTGATTTAGCTTTATTGTTAATTGAGCCTGTTATGTATCTCTTATATTCTATAGCTGTTAAAGCAGGAATTGATAATCCAGTTATAGATGATGAAGAGGATACTTCAGATATTGCAGAACAAACAAGTCAATTAGAAAAAATAATTAATATTGCAAAAGATAAAGTTGTTCCTAAGATTCAACAAGGAGATATACCTCAAGAAATAGTACAACAAGTTGCAAGTTTACCTGAGCAACCAAGTTTATTAGAACCAACACAAAACATGCCTGAACAGAATAGTTTATTAGGTAGAGGAGAATAAAGATGGCATCCCCAAAATATCAATCAATAGAAGGCTTTGGTCAAAGCTTATTAGCTAAAGAAGACGCGAGAATAGCACGAGCTAGAAAAGATGTTCGTAAAGTTAGAGGAGCTAGAGTTTTATTAGGTATTGGAAACGCTGCATTAGCTGCTAGAGCGCAAGAGAGAGCTACTGAAGTATGGAATAGCGGACAAGAACAGCTAACTCAAGCTAATGATTATCTTAATACAGGACTGCAATTTTGGGAAGACCATCAAAATATGTTAGGTGATAAGTTTGCTCCTGAGAATTGGAAAGAAGCTTATACATCCAGATACTATGAAAACTATTTAGCCTCTAAAGGTTTAACTAAAGCAGAAGCTAATACTGAAGAAGCTATTGCACAACTAGAAGCAGATTTAAAAAATGATTTATCTTCTTATGAAAAGAGAATGAAACTTGCAGAGCAATTTAAACTATCAGGTTCTGAAACTGTAGAGGAAAAAAAGACAGCTTTCTTATCTCCTATAATGAACTCGTTAGAGTCTAGAGTAGCTAGAGAGGAAAGCAATTCAAAAATTATTCCAGCTATTATGAATGCGATAGGAGGTAGAAAAGGTCCTTCTGCTGATGAACAATCTGCTAAAGCTTATCTAGATAGTATATTTCAACAGAATGCTACTTGGGATGAAGCTACAAAACAATGGGAATCTTCTCAAGCTGATAATAAAATGATGGAAGTTTTAAGAGGTAAAGAACCTGATGTTGATGTTAAAGAAGTTTATTTTGATCCTACTGTAACTCGATTAGCTACTACATACGCTGAGAGTGATAAATTAGATAATGATGAGATTGTTATTGAACTAGAGAATGAAGAGGTAGAGTTTGAAGGTGCAGACTTTGGTAGTCAATTTAGTAATGAAGATCAAGCTAAGTTATGGGAACAAGCAGGATTTTTAGCTAGTGCTGCTAAGTATAAATATAATAATGCTGTAGAATTAGGTGCTGAAGGAGGATATGAATCTGAAGGTCTTAAAACTGATGTTCAATTTTTACAATCTTCTGTAGATTATTTAATTAGAGAAGGAAGAGTAACTCCTGCTAGTAAGATGAATCTTTTTAAAAGCTTTAATTACAATGCTTACTCAGAATTAGAATTAAGTGATATTGTTAATCAAGATGTTGGTTTCTTTGATAGTCCAGTATTTGATAATGTTACTCCTAAAGTAGCAGAAATTCTGAAGGAAGTAAATCCAACTATAGCTGAAACAACTATCGGAGGCGAGTTTGGTGTTTCAACATTAATAGAAGAATCAGACAATATGATTGGTCTACTAGATATTCTAGAAGATATCCGAAATAATAATATTCGTACAGAAGAACATTCTGAAATTAGAGAGCTTACTCAAGAGTTAATTATGAGAAGTAATCCAAGAGAAAGGAGAGAACAGCTAAGAATAGCTGAAGAGATTTATAAAGAACTAGGTATAAAGTAATATGGCTGAAACTAATCCAACTACTTCTTATTTCTATAAGTTTAAAGAAAGAAATCCCCAACTGTTTGATACCCAAGCAGATAGAGAAAGAACAGAGCAACAACAAGACCTTGCTTCTATGCAACAGTCTTTAGAGATTCCTACGCCTACTATAAGTAGTGAAGATGAACAAGTAGCTGTCTTAAACTCTATACGAGAACAAGATATAGCTCCTAATTATCGTAGCAAGTTAACCGCTCGTAAAAATCAAAGACAAAGACAGAGACAGATTAATACACAATCTTTAAAAGATGGTTATACTTTAGATGACTTAAATGAGAATGATGAGTTTCAAGCTAGATCAGCTAGATTCTTATCAACATTAGGTGATAATACAGATATCTTTGAGTATCTAAGAGACACTAATTGGAATACAACACAAGCTATTGCTACGGCTATTAGATCAGGTAAATGGGATGAACAGCAGAAGGAGGATTTTAATTATTTAAGATCTACTTTTGATAATGCAAAGTTTGGTGGTTTAGGTCAAATGGTTGAAGCAACTAAAGATATAGCTGTTGATTTTGTACTTGATCCTGTTAATTTAGTTTCTCTTCCTTTTATTGTAGGAACAGGAGGATTAGCTGCAATAGGAGCAAAAGCTGTATCTAAGTATGCTAGTTCAAAGGCTTTAAGAACTGGAGCGCTTAAACTATCTCAAAAAGGTACTTTCAGAGCTGTTAGTATGGGTCTAACTGAAGGAGCTTATGATGCTTCTTTGCATAATATGGCAACTCAAGTAACAGATGTACAAACAGGAATAAGACAAAATTATAGTCCAGTAGAAACATTAGCAGCAACAGGAATAGGAGCAACCGCAGGTGCAGGTTTATCTTATGGTTTTGTTAAAGGAGCTAATTGGTTAAATAGAAGAAAGAATAGGAATGTAAACTTTGATGAAACAGACATACCAGAGTTTAAAAGTAAAGATGAAGTTGTAAAGTTTAGTAGGAATAATCAAAGGGCAAACAAAGTAATATCTTTAATAACTGGTAAAGCTACTACACCTTTTATGGAGTTTGCAAAATCTAAACCTAAACTAAAGCAACTTGTTGAGCTTATTAGGTATGATGGTATGAGAGAGATCTTTAATCGTGACCCAATAACTAAAAAAGATTTTGCTGAAAGAGCAGACTCTGGTAGAACTATGCTACAAGAGTACTTTCATTTATCTAAGAGTATCAATGAATCAAGATATAGAGCTGAAGTAGGTGATATCTTCACTAATTTATATGCTAAGAAAGGATCACTTAGTCTTGCAATAAAACCAGAAGATAATAAAGCTATTGTAGATATGATGATCAATGCAGATAGTATACCTTTTGAACAGTTATTAAGATCTTCAAAGAAAGTTATTGAAGTTCCAAATGTAGGTAAGTTACCTCGTAATGTTGTACAAGCTGGAAAACAAGCTGTTGACTTTATAAACAAAGTACACAATGATGCTACTAGTCTTAGGAAAATTGAAAAGCCCGGTGAAGTTATTTCATTATTTGGTTCTTATAAACCTATTAAAAATTACTTTCCTAGAAACTGGAACTATGATGTAATCATTGAAAAACAAGATATTCTAGAAGAAGGTTTAATTAGAAATGGTTTGGCTGATCCAAGAAATGAAAGACTAACAATGGAAGGGTTTGAGAAGTTAGCAATAGAAGATGGTCAAGCTTTCCCTGATACTATTCCTACACAATTTATTAGAAAAGGTGAACCGACAGTTGATCAAAGACTTTATAGTAAATACTTAGAAGGCTCTCAAAGCTTTGATGAACTAGCGACTAAAACAGGAAAGACAGCTCAAGAGTTAAAAGCAAATGCTATTGTAAGAGAAATTATCAATAGAAAAAATCAAGCTTATGATCCTATTAGTTCTAAAAAGTTAGGAGTTACTTCTAGTAATTCTTATATTAAACATAGAGCTTTCGGAGATCTTCCTGATTCTTTCTTAATTGAAAATGATTTTATAGATTACGATGTTGAAAAAATATTATTAAATTATGCATCTGATATGGCTGTAGATATTCAAAGAGCTAGATACTTTGGTAGAGATAGTGATGAGTTTGGGGAAAGATGGTTAGTACCTATACAGAAAGAATTTGATGAAGCTGGTGAATTAGATGTTTATCAAGATGAAATTAAAGATCAGATGACAAGACTGTATGAAGTTGTCACAGGATTAAAACCATATCTTCCTCCTAATAAAGTTGCTGCTAATGCCAAAGATGGTATTCAGTTAACACAACAACTAGCACATCTAGGTTTTGCTACTCTCTCAAGTATTACTGAACCTTTAATTGCTTTAGCTAGAGTTAACTTTGCTGATACAGATATTTATACTAAGGCATATGCAAAAGCTGGTGGTTCTTGGGCGAAAAATACTTTAAGTAAAAATTTTGCTAGACTTAGAAATATGACAGGTGCTGATACTAAAATATATAAAGATACTGATACAATGAGAGATGCTTATCAGTTTGCTGTAGCTTTAGAACATGCTGCATTAGATAGAATTGCTGGTATGTATGGCGAAGGAATGGATACAGGCGTAGCAAAGCATATTTCAAATGGCTTTTTTAATGTAATTGCACTACAACCTTGGACACAAGTAGTTACTTTAGGATCTTTTAATTTAGCTAAGAAAAAAATAACTCGTTCTTTAGGTGAATTAGCTACTAATAAAAATGCTTATGGTATATCATTAACTGCTAGACAAAGAAGAACTAGAGTAGAAGAACTATTTGAAATAGGTGTTGACTATAGAAATGGTGTAAAAGCTTATAATGCTGCTGTAGATAAGGATGGAATCTTTCAAGAATCTTTATTTAAAAATCAAAAATTTTATGAAACTGAAGTAAGTCCTGCTTCTTCTTTATTTGCAAGTGAGATTATTTTAAATCCTTCTGCATCAGCAGCTAATAAACCTTTATGGTTTAATCAATGGTGGGCGCAAATTGCTGTTCAGTTTGCAGGTTATCCTACTGCTTTTACAAATACAGTTTTAAAAGGAATGGTGAGAAATGTTGTGAGAAACCCGGTTTCAAATACTTTAAAAACTATGTCCGCAGTTGGACTTTTGACAGGAACAGCTATTATTACTAATGCTCTTCGTAGTGAAGGTAGAAGTATTACAGACGCTGAAAGTCCTGAACAGATTGTAGTAGATGCTGTAGAAAGATGGGGTGGTCTAGGACCAGCTCAATATCCTTACAGAATGTATGAGGCTACTAAGTATGGAGGCGGTACATTAGGTCCAGTAATTAAAGGTTCAGCAGGTCCTTTTGTTTCAGATATTGTTGATGGTATTGCTTATCAACAGAATATACCTGAAATAGCTGTACAAAATCTTCCGTTTTATTCTACTATACCTAAAGAGTGGAGAGACGCAATGCGTAAATCAGCTAGAGATTTAACTAAAGATCCAGAGCGTGTTAGGTCTACTTTTGAAAAAGGTGGTAAAGTAGAAATACCTAGAGCTGCTAGAGAGCCAGATGAAAGAATAGATAAACTAACAGGTCTACCTTATGATAGACAAGCAGGTACAGCTTATATAGATGTAGAAGATAGAAGTGAAAGATTACCTTTTCAAGAAGGCGGAGATATGAATACAGAACAAGATATAGTTGATGTATTAAATGCTGATCCTGATTATAGATACTTCTACAGAGAGATTGGTGACTGGGAATTAGAAGACAATGATCCTATAGAACTCTACACAGACTCTAAAGACTTTCCAGACTTAGATATTAAGAAAGACTTTTATATAGGATTAGCTAGTAATACAATAAATGCAAAGCTAAATAGCATTAATAAGTCTACAGAGATTGGCTTAAAAGTCTTTGAAGACAAAGGAGATGTATTAAATACTGTTCCTTTAAGAGGTAAGATTAAGTTTAAAAAGCTTTTAGAGTTAGATATAGACTCTTCTAGACCCTTAGATATACAAGATGCATTAGAAGATATGGCTTCTAAAGATATAGTCATTGAGAAAAAATTAGGTGAGGAGAGTATTAAATCTAAAAGAAATGACTTGGATGCTACTGTTGATAAACAAGAAAATGATAGGATGACTCCAGCTAAACTAAAAATTCTTCAAAGAAGTAGAAGCTTTTATGTAAGAGATGAACTACTTAAACTTGGTTATGATGCAATAAAAACTAATGAAGGCTATACCTTATTACGCCATAATCAATTCTTACCTACTGAACTTGTCAAAGGTAGAGGAGTTAGAAACTCTACAAGAAGAAGAAACAATGTAGAAGATAGAGAACCTATTAGGTTTGGAAAGAGAGATCAGATGAAAGATGGTGGTAGAGTGTATGAAGATCAAGCTTCAGGTCCGGAAGTTATTCGTGAAGCTATTAGATTAGTAACAGATACTGACGATGAATATAACTTATTAAATGAAATTGCTCAAGTAGAAAGTAGATATGGACAAGACCCTAATACATTTAGTAGAGAAGAACAACTTAGAACAGATACTAAAAGTGTTTTTCAAATAGATGAAATAGGTTTTCAAGAATTTCAAAGAAGACAAAATCCTAATGCAGATGTAGGAGAATCTCAACGAAAATATGTTCAGGCATTAAAAGATAAAGGTATAGATTTAACTAATATTACTTATGAAGATTTAAACAAACCAATTATAGGAGCTGCTGTTTCAAGAGCTATATGGAAAAATGTTCCAGAGTCTATAGGACAAACTAGGGAAGAAAGAGCAAGACAATGGAAACAATATTATAATACTATTGAAGGTGCAGGAAGTGAAGAAAAATATTTGGAAAGAATTAAAGGTTTATATCAGTAATGGGTAAAGTACTACTACTATATACAGAAAAACAACTAGAGGATTCTTATAAAGAAGACTGTAAAGAGAGAAGTTCTATCAATCTTCCTTGGTTGACTTTAGAGGACTATAGAGATTTTTACGAAGAAACTTTATCTGAGTACTACGCGGAGGAATAATGGGCTTTCCTTTTGAAATCATAACAATGTTAGGCTCAACATTGCTGAGTAGCTTACTTAGTATATGGTCACAGAGTCTTAAATCAAAACAAGAAGAACAAAAGCTTTTAATTACTAGAGGCAGAGAGCAACAAAAGGCTATAGAGTCTGCAAGAAATAATCCAGATAAAGGCTTTCAATGGACTAGAAGAATAATAGCTTTAACATCTGTCTTTGCTATTGTAGTCCTTCCTAAGTTAGTTGCTGTCTTTTCTCCTGATGTAGATGTTACTGTAGGTTATACAGTTTTTCATCCGGGCTTTTTATTCTTTACAGATGGTAGAGAAGCTTTTGAATGGATTACATTTAAGGGCTTAGTAATTACACAGTTAGATACAAACTTAGTATCAGCCATTATAGGTATGTACTTTGGTGGTAGCTTGGTGAAGAAATAATGGGTGAGATATTTGCACTAATAGGTGATGTAGGTTTTCCTATAGCACTAGCTTTGATTAGTGGTTTCTTTATATTTCTCACTATAAAATATATTTTAGAAAGTGTCATAGGACAGGTCAATGGAATACATGGTATTGTATCAGCTCTAGACAACAGAGTCAAGACAATGAACCATGATATGATTAGAATGGATGCAACACTTTGTAGTGTACTGCGTTTAAGACCTGATCTAGATAGAATAGCAAGAGCTAATGGTAAAGAAGATGCAAGGCGTGATTGATGTTACCAGAGCAGATAAACATAGCAACTTTAATAAGCGATTATGGCTTTCCGATTGTTGCTACAATAGGCTTGTTATATATGATATATTTTATATGGGGATTTATAACTAACAATATTAAAAAGAAACTAAGTGAAACTAGTACAACACTTGTTGGTTTGATAGATCGTATTAGAATGTTAGACAATGACATTATTAGATTGCAACAAAAGCTAGATACTGTTATTGAGTTAAGAGATTTAAAGCAAAAGGATTTAGAAAAAAATGATACAAAAGATTAGTGTCTTTGCAGTATTACTTATTATTCTTTTAATAAACTCTCCTGCTGATGGAGATGAGATGGTGTTTGGATTTAACAGTCCAAGCTTTTCTGGTATCAATACTAGCTCTCATTACTTGACTATACAGAACCAAGAGTTTACAAGAAAGGAAGCAATACAAGAAGAGATTGATGCTTATCAAGAAGAATTAGCAAGAGATGCTAACAACACAACACTAGCTAGGTTTATTAGAAACTTAGAAAGTAGAGTTTATGCACAGTTATCTAGACAATTAGTTGATAACATATTTGGAGAAGTACCTAGTGAATCAGGTACTATAACTTTAGAGGGAAATACTATTGAATACTTGGTTGATGGAGATATCATTACCCTTACTGTTGTTGATGCGGAAGGTAACACGACAGTTATTAGTGTGCCTATTGGCAGTTTTACTTTCTAGTTGTGCAATAGATACAAGTTATTTATTAAGTCCGGGAGGTATTCCTTACACTTCTATGAAGGATGCTTCTCTACTTGATTTACAATCTAAACAATTAAAGAATGTTACTCCATCTGCACAACAGCCAGTTATAGCTGTATACGCAGATAGCTTTCAAGACTTAACAGGGGCTAGAAGAAGTAATAGTCAGTTTGCTTTATTTAGTACAGCTATTACTCAAGCTCCAGAAGCATTTCTCATTAGAGCTTTAAAACACGCCTCTAACGGCAAGTTCTTTAAAGTTGTTGAAAGGGTAGGCTTAGATAGCTTAACTAAAGAGAGACAGTTAATTAGAAGCACTAGGGAGAGCTTTGAAGAGGACAGTACATTACAACCTTTATTGTTTGCTGGATTACTAATACAGGGTGGTGTAATCAGCTACGACACTAATACATTTAGTGGGGGATTGGGGGCAAGATATTTAGGTATTGGAAGCAGTAAACAATACAGAGAGGATAGCGTTAGTGTATCTGTAAGATTAGTATCTGTATCAACTGGAGAGATTCTAATGGAAGTAATGACTTCAAAGTCTATACTGTCTGTTGGATTAACACAAGATCTATTTAGATTCTTGGAGGAAGGTACAGAGCTAGTAGAAGTAGAAGGGGGAGTAACGGAGAATGAAAGTGTTTCTATTGCTTTACAAAAAGCTATTGAAGAAGCAGTTTTAAATATTATTAACATAGGTATAGATAGGGGATATTGGGCTTATGAACAAATTAAAATTGATGTTCCTAATTGCGATGATGACGGGTGTATCGGCATTCGCGGCTGATAACGAAATCTTTGTTGATCAAGTAGGCGCATCTGCAAGTATTGATTTAGAACAAATGGGTACTGGTAACATGATAGGCGGATTAAATTCAACTGCAGGAAATCTAACTGCTTTTGATTTAGACGGAGCTACCATGACTTTAGATGTCAATCAAATTGGAGATGCAAATAAATTCTTAGGAGATATAAACGCTGATACAGTTGTTGGTATGTTTCAATTTGATGGTAATACTAATCAGTTTACTATTCAAGTTGATCCTACAAACACATACGGCGCTGATAACTCAAACTTAAATGTACAAACAACAGGTTCTAGTAACACATTTACACTAGACTTAGCTACTAATGCATTAGCTGGTACAACTGATCTAGATTGGATAGTACAAGGAGATAGTAATACTATTGATGCCGATATAGATTATGATGAAGGTACTAACTTTATGGATATAGATGGTGATTCAAATGCTGTTGATTTTGATGGTGATGGATATGCACAAGGCTATTTCTATCTAGATCATACAGGTAACTCAAGGAGTTTTGATGTTGACCAACATAGTACACTTGACAACGACTGGCTTAAAATTACTTCTTCTGGCAACAATGGTACTGTGTGTGTCCAGCAGGATGACGGAGGCACAGCAGTCGGTTGCTGATATAGGAAGTATTACCGAGCTTAATGGGCTAGGTAGAGTAGTACGAGATAGAGATTATGAAGCTGAGTTAGCTTTTTCTATCAATAGTTATGATAATGTACAGACTGCTAAAGGTAGAGTAGCTATTACATTTGTTGATGATAGTAAAGTAAGACTAACTGAGCATTCTAAGCTTCTTATAGATGAGTTTATCTATGATGCTAATCCAAGTAATTCCAAGATGGCACTTCAGTTTGC
>VMHT01045143.1_pt1 | contig 15067 bp, 7 predicted proteins | sample 4693611 | NCBI WGS metagenome assembly VMHT01 (sample SAMN12280063, study PRJNA550983) | marine metagenome | isolation source: seawater sampled from same location over 5 years 0.02-0.2 micron viral filtrate | place: USA: collected off the coast of southern California halfway between the port... ... | reverse complement strand
GCTGAAATGCACAATTCTTGCGGTTGACATGAATAGTAACAATTTGAACCAATGCCAAAAGGGCTTTAGATTGCTAAGGCCCTTTTTGATATTTATTCTTACCCATGGATGAATATAGGGATTTTCCCATAACATGGATAAACCATAATGAAACAACTATCTACACTAGCTGGTGTGGTTGCGAGTGTTTTTGCATTCACATCGCTATCGACAACGGCAGTAGTGGCGCAAGAAGCGCAAACTGCATCTGCAGTCGTATCACCCGCGAAAAAGACACTTGCTGATGTTGAATACCGCTTACCGTCAACAATCGCTCCCACTTTTCAACGCATTCACTTAAATATAGACCCTGATAACCCTACATATTCTGGAAAAACGAATATTGATGTAACGGTTAAAACCCCAACTAAGAAAGTGGGCTTTTATCAGCAAGATTTGACCGTAACTTCTGCGCGTTTAGTGTCTGGAAGCAGCAGCTTTCCTCTTAATGTTACGATTGGAGAATACGACATCAATTGGGGCGAATCGCAAAATGAGATTGCGCCTGGGAAGTATACGTTAGAGATTACGTTTGAAGGGAAAGTGAACACGTCTTCAGATGGCATGTATCTGTCACGTTTTGAAGAGACCAACTATATATTTACCCAGTTTGAAGATATGCATGCGCGAAAAGCGTTTCCAAGTTTTGATGAGCCAAACTTCAAAATTCCTTATCAAATGACCATCAGTTCTCCTGAACATCAGGAAATAGTGGGTAATACACCTGTTGAAAAGGTGACAGTGGAAAACGGCATAAAAACCGTAGTGTTTGAAAAAACTAAGCCCATGCCGACTTATCTTATTGCCTATACCGTAGGGCCTTTTGATAGTGCTGAAATTTCTGGGCTGTCGGTGCCAGGAAAAATATACGTTCCAAAAGGGTATGCCGATAAAACCAAATTTGTTATCGAACACATCCCAGAAATCCTAGCCTCGCTAGAAGATTTTTTCGGTATCAAGTACCCCTATAAAAAAATGGATTTTGTTGCCGTACCCAACTTTACCCACGGTGCAATGGAAAACGTAGGTTTAATTACCTATCGCGATAGTTTGTTACTGCTAGAAGATAACCCAAGCGTCACAGAGCGTTCACGACCGCTAAATGTTATTGCGCATGAACTTGCTCACCAATGGTTTGGCAACTTGGTAACAATGGCGTGGTGGGATGACCTATGGCTGAACGAAGCGTTTGCGTCTTGGGCTGCAAGCCATACCATGAAAACCTTGTATCCAGAGTTGAACTACGCCGATCGCATAGTACAAGAGGGAGCATTCGGTGCAGATGCTAGTCCCACGGTGAAACCTGTTAAAAAGGTAGTGAAAAGTCAGCCAGATGTGATGGATGGGTTGGGCTTGAACTACTCAAAAGGTGAATCAATTTTACAAATGATTGAATCGCTAATTGGTACAGAGAAGTTTCGTGAAGGCGTTCAAAACTACATGAAGACCCATGCTTGGGGTAATACCGTAGCAGATGATTTGTGGCGCGCCCTCGATGAAGTGTCCGATTTCAACTTAAGCGCCATGATGAAAGCCTACTTGGAACAGCCGGGCTACCCACTTATTCATATTTCAAAAGATGGCAAATTAACCCAGTCCCGTTTTCACCTTGCAGGCGCGACCGTGGAAGATAAGACATGGGCAGTTCCATTAAAGCTGACTTATCAATCAAACGGAAAAATACTAAACGAAGTGGTTTTTATTGATAAAGAAACCACAGTTTTACCTCAGCTTGCTGAAGCAGACTGGGTGTACCCTAATGACAATGCAACAGGTTACTTCCGTTGGTCAATTGAACCAGCTCAGCTAAACGCACTGCTAAATAACATTGATGCGCTAAATAAGCGTGAAAAGAAAAATGTGCTATACAACTACCAGGCGCTGTTAAACGCAGATCAAGTAGGTGTAGACAGCGTGATGAAGGTGCTTAATAGCTTGTCAAAAGATGATGACCCTGCGGTCATTCGTGCGGCTGTTGGCGTGTTAGCTGAGTTTAGTTATTTAGTAAATGAAGACAATAAAGCCGCCTATGCAAAGCTTCTAAATCAAAATTATATGCCTTTGTTAAACAAACTTACCTTGTCTCAAAGTGAGCAGGATAACGCAGATGTCATTCGCCTGCGTAACCAGCTATTCAGCTTACTGGGTACTCATTCGAACAATGATCAACTTGTTGAACAAAGCGTTAAAATAGCGAAACAGTACCTTGCAGATACTAGCAGTGTTCCTTCCGGTATTGCCGGTACAGCAATTGAAATTGCTACGAGAAATAGTGAGCAAGGCGAGCAGGGCACATGGTTTAATACAATTGTAGAGGCATTTAAAAAAGCACAGTTGCCAAACGTGAAAAGCACGCTGGTGTATTCGATGTACTTTGAAGACAAAGCAACCGTCTTTAAAATGTTAGATTTAGCGCTTACCGATGATATTACGCCTGCAAATACCATGTATATGGTGGTGAGAGTGGCACGTAACTTAGACGATCATACGCTATTGTACGAGTGGCTTAGTAAGAATAAAGACGCGCTACTAGCAAAAATGCCTGATTACCATGTAAGCAGAATGCCGGAATTTGTTTCAACAACCTGTTCGGCTGAAAACTTAGAAATGGCCAATGCGTTCTACGCGCCAATTAGCGAGACCTATCAAGGAATGGCACGCGGTGTCGAAATTATGCAGGACGAGTCTCAACAGTGTATGCGGCTGAAATCTGCATTTCAGGCAGACTTTAACGCCTTCTTAAACGAGCAGTTATAGGCAAAAACGAAAAGGCGTTTACCCAGCGCTTTTTGTCCTAAAGTTATGATTGAAAGAGCGTCCACTAGGCGCTCTTTTTTTGTGCATAAAACTGTAACATGCACCACGGCGAGTCACTAAAATATTTCAAAGCTGAAACATTTACGCATTGTGACAAATCAACTTTCCCTGTACCAAAGTTCAGCAGAGTTAATCAATAAGTAAGTTTATTTTAAACGTCTAAGTTTCTGATTTTTAACGTTTGTGACGTTTATATTATTATTTTTATTAAGTGCTTGCTGTATATACGTATGTATAAGAATTTATACCTTCCTTATACAAAAAAAGCGGAAAGCAAAATGATTCATGAGGGTAACACACAAAAGTATAAGCTGAGGAAATCAGCTAAAGTAGTCAACGCGTTGTTGGCGGGCGCATTGTCGTTAGGCGTTGTTTCTATTAATGCCTCTGCAGATACAGTATGGCAAGAGGACTTCGAAGCAAATGAACTGCAAGGCAAGGGCGCAACTGGCTCAGACCCAGCGGGAGCAATTGTTGATCTTGAAGGTGTTGATCGTTGGTCAGTAGACGTGTCAGCGAGTGAGCTAAGTGCCACTTCAGACTGGTTCCGTGTTGAAAGCGGCGCAATGCAAGCACGTGATACTGACGGTGAAGTAGTCTGGTTGAGCGAGTCTATCGATATATCTGGTGCCGGTGATATCACCATAAATGCCGTGCTTTCTCAAAGTGGAAATTTTGAGTCGACAGACTACATCGATGTATTTTACTCATTAGATGGTGGCGCATTCGAGCTTATTACGCTTTCAGAAGGGGCAACGAATACGGTACAGGAAGACTTTGGTTCTGCAACACTGACCGAAACGATAGGTAGCGGAAGCACTTTAGAACTGAAAGTAGCCATGGCTAACAACTCGGGTACCGAATATCTCAATTTGGACAGTATTTCAGTAAGTGGAAATGGAACTACCGATGGTGGGGATACTGGCGGTCACCCTGACAACGGCGGTGAACCTTCAAATGAACTTCTTTTCTTAAGTGGTACTTGTTTTAACTGCCCTGATTTGGAAGCAGTTAACCTAGCCAGCGACTTTGTTGCATCTGACTATTACGCAGCTCTCGACACAGCTATTGCAAACGGTGAAAGTGCGCAAACGTTAAAAGACACGGCGCATAACATCATTGAAAATGGTCATCGTACGCTTTCTTACTCTGAAGTGTGGACAGCACTCACTTATACTGATGAAGATCCTGCTAACACCGATAACGTTATCTTGTTCTACAAAGGCATATCACAAGGCAAGTTTACCAATGGTAGCGGTAGTCAAAGCACCAACCCAGACAATTGGAATCGCGAACATGTTTGGGCTAAGAGCCATGGTTTTCCTAGCTCAAGCCTAACGGCATACAGCGATATTCTGCACCTGCGTCCTACCGATATTTCTGTAAATAGCTCGCGCGGCAACTTAGATTTTGATTTTAGTGATAGCGCGCTTTCTGAAGCTCCGTTAAACCGAGTTGATGGTGACTCTTTTGAGCCTCGTGACGCAGTAAAAGGTGATGTAGCACGCTCAATGCTATACATGGACGTGCGTTACGATGGCAATACAGCTGGTGATACCGAAGACGACTTAGTGTTAGTAAATCGCCTTACCTCTACTAGCGAAGCCGCGTTTGGTAAGCTTTGCGTATTGCTTCAATGGCATGAAAGTGATCCAGTGGATGACTTCGAACGTCGTCGTAACGAGCGCGTTTATGAATTCCAAGGAAACCGAAATCCGTTTATTGACAAACCTGAACTTGCTTCACTTATCTTCAACGAGAGTTGTGATGGTACAGGTGGTGATACTGGCGGTGACACGGGTGGCGATACCGGCGGCGACACAGGTGGTGATACCGGCGGTGACACAACACCTTCTACCAGCAGTATTTACATTTCAGAATACATCGAAGGCGGCGGTTTCAATAAAGGTATAGAGCTTTTCAATAGCTCGACACAACCGGTAAGTCTAGCGGGTTATGAGTTAGTTTTACTCTCCAATGGTGAGACCGCAGATGCTGACCGTAAAGTGTTAGCACTTGAAGGCACAATCCCAGCAGGTGGCGTAGCAACATTCGCTCACGGAAGTGCAGATGCACTGTTAACTGCCGGCTCAACGATTAGCAGCTTCGTGATTAATTTCAATGGCGATGACTACATTGAGCTCGTCGCTAACGGTCAGGTTGTTGATGCTCTAGGTACGTACGGCGTTAAAACTAACTGGGGTAAAGACGTTACTTTGGTACGCAAGAGTTCAGTAACAGCAGGCAATCCTAACCGCAACCCAGCGTTTACCCTTGAAGAATGGGATAGCCTACCAAAAGATACGCTTAATAATTTTGGTTCGCACAATGGATCTGTTAGCGAGCCTACGGATCCAACTGACCCGACCGACCCAACTGATCCTACAGACCCAGTTGGTGAAGTAGTCTTAATTAGCGCTATTCAAGGTGAAGGCGATACCTCGCCACTTACAGGCAATGACGTTGTTATTGAGGCAGTAGTGACTAAAGTTGTGCCGGAAATGAACGGATTCTTTATTCAAGAAGAAGCCGCCGACTCTGATGGCAATGCTGCGACGTCTGAAGGTGTATTTGCCTACTCGACAACCTTCACTGAATACCCATCTGTTGGTGATGCTGTGCGTGTTAGCGGTGCAGTGGCTGAATACAATGGCATTACAGAAATTGTACTAAGCGCCAATGCTGAAACGCTAGGTGCGGGTGGTGATATACTAACGACAAGCATTGAAATGCCATTTGACGAGAGCGTTTACCTGGAGTCACTTGAAGGTATGCAGGTTCAATTCCAGCAAACTTTGAACGTGACAGACGTTTACAATCTTGGTCGATATGGGCAATTCAACGTGTCATCAGGCCGCCTGATGATTCCTACAAACCAATATGCCGCGGGTTCAAGTGAAGCCATTGCCTTGGCTGAAGCGAATGCACGCAACACATTGTTGGTTGATGATGGATCAAGCACACAAAATGCTGACGATATTCCTTTCCCAGTTGGAGGTTTATCTCATGCGAATCCTCTGCGTTTAGGCGACAGTGTAGAAGGCCTGGAAGGTGTAATACACTACGCATTTGGTGCTTATAACTTAATTCCAGTTGGCGCTCTTCAAACTGTACGCACAAACCCAAGAACAGATGTGCCCCAGTTAGACGTACAAGGCGATGTCAAAGTGGCTAGCTTTAACGTGCTTAACTACTTTAATGGTCCGAACTTCCCTACCTCTCGTGGTGCAGACTCAGAAGATGAATTTGCCCGCCAGCAAGCGAAGACAGTAGCAGCCATCGTTGCGATGGACGCAGATGTACTTGGCTTAGTAGAAATCGAAAACGATGGATACGGGAGTGATTCTGCCATTGCTTCTCTTGTAAATAGCGTAAATGCTGAACTTGGTAGTGACGTGTATAGCTATGTAGCACTTGAATCATTACTTGGTGGTGATGAAATCGCGGTAGGTATTATTTATAGGCCTGCAACGGTTACACCACAAGGCGCAGCGGTTACTTCCTCTGAAGCTCCTTTTGACTACGGTAACCGCCAGCCGCTGTTACAAACCTTTAGCGTAAATAGTAACAGCGAAGCGTTTACGCTCGCGGTAAATCATTTCAAATCAAAAGGAAGCTGTGGCAGTGCAACAGGTAATGATGCTGATTTGGGTGATGGACAAGGCTGCTGGAACGAGCTACGTACCCAAGCTGCGTTAGGGCTGACTGCGCTTGTGCAGAACAGTGAAGGTTTGTCTGACCGAGTTATCGTAATGGGTGACCTAAATGCTTATGCGAAAGAAGATCCAATTCTTGCTCTCGAAGACGCCGGTTACAGCAACTTGGTGAACCTCTTCCACGGCGAAAGTGCTTATTCTTATAGCTTCGGCGGCGAAATGGGTTACTTAGACCACGCGCTATCAAGCTCAACTTTGACTGAGTATGTGGCAGACGCAACGGTTTGGCATATCAATGCTGATGAGCCTCGTGTCTTCGACTACAACGTTGAATATAAGTCAGAAACACAGCTTTCTAGCTATTACGGGGCTGATGCTTATCGTTCGTCAGATCACGATCCAGTAATTGTTGTGCTGGATTTCCCTGAAACGAGTGAGCCGGAGCCAGTAATTGGTGATTTTGATGGCGATAGTGACATAGACAACACCGATATTGTGGCGTTCTACACCTTGCTTCTGCAACGTCAAGCGACGGTTGAAGAGCACGACTTTAACAATGACGGCAGATTAAATATCTACGATTTATACGCGTTAATGTCTATGTGTACACGTACCGCATGTGCAGTTCAGTAGTTGGAAAGAAAATGAAAAAAATTATTTTAATGGTATTGGCAATTGCTACTTTTAATGCAAATGCCGCAATAATTGAAATCTCTACGGATAAATCAATTTATCAAGTAGGAGAAACTATCACGGCGACGGTAAGCTTTTCTAATGAAGATGCTTTTTTAGGTATCGTACCGTTTCCTCAACCGTTTGATGTATATAACACGACAATTGGTTTTAACGATTCGCTCTTGAGTTTTATTGGCGCTTCTACGTTAAATCCTTTTGGCTCAGTTAGCAGCTTGGGGAACCCAGTGTTAGAGATGTTTCTACCTCCTTTTCTACCGGGGGGAATTTTAGAGATAGGTTCACTAGCTTACTTGGAACAAATTGATTTGTTCTATCAACTGCAGACACCAGTGATTGGTTTATACACCGTGCAATTTATCGCACAGTCTGTTGGTGACATTACAATTGATGGGTTGTCAGGTTCTTACATTTTTCAAGGCTCTCAAGGGGGGCAGCTGACGCCTATACAAGTAAGTAGCGCAAGTTTCAGTATTGCAGAAGTACCTGCACCAGGTACCTTCGCGCTTTCGCTTCTGGCTTTAGGTGGTATGTTTTTCGCTCGCAAACGTGTGAAGTCATAAACCTTAATGGCTAAAAGTTTAAGCCCAGCCACGTGCTGGGCTTTTTTATTTCTATTGCTATTTACATACGGCTTTAAATAAACCACACTGAATAAAAATACAATAAGTGCGCACCATGTTAGAAACCATTTCTTTTTCTCAACGCCAACGACTGGCGTATATCGACTTCTGCCTTTTGTTTAAAGGGGCTATTCATCGCCAAGACTTAATAAATCGCTTTGAAGTGGGACTATCGGCTGGTTCTCGTGACTTTACACTATACAAAGAGCTCGCCCCTGATAACTTAGTCTACGATCCAAGGGAAAAACGTTACTTTCAAACAGAAAGCTTTATTCCGGTTTTTGAACACGATGCAAAGCGAACCCTTGTGAAGCTTGCCAACGACATATCAGATGGATTTGATGCGATCGGTGACATACATTTCCCTGTTGAAAGTGCATCTTCACTTAATGTTCCTGATATTTTTGTGGTGGCGAAAGTGGTACAAGCCATCGTGAACAAAAAGGCGATGAGTGTAATCTATACGTCGCTTTCAAGCGGCAGTGGTGCAAGAGAGTTAGTGCCTCATAGTATTGTTGATAATGGTCAACGCTGGCATGTTCGCGCATTCGACAGAAAATCACAAAGTTTCAGAGATTTTGTGCTAACTCGAATTAGTAAGGTAACGGTTAAAGCAGAACCTGAAACCCATGAATGCATAGATTGCGATGAGGAGTGGGGACGATTTATCTCACTTGAAATTGTGCCGCATCCTAAGAATATTAAATATGCTACCGCAATAGAGCTTGATTACGCCATGGAAGAAGGCGTGCTTACATTGGAAGTGCGGGCTGCCATGGCGGGATATCTGCTTAGACGTTGGAATGTTGATTGTACAAAACATGCAAGCTTACGTACCGGAGAGTATCAACTTTGGCTTAGGAATCAGCAGAGCCTTGCGAATACCGACAATTTAGCCATCGCGCCAGGGTACATTGCAGAGCAAGAACCCTATACCGTATAAAATGTGAAAGTGGCCTGCCAAACAGCACCTTGTTAAGTGTTAGTACATGCAGCTAACCGATATATTTCTTGATACAAACCAGCAGCGTGTCTTTGTCTAAAGGCTTGGCTAAAAAGTCAGTCATGCCGGCAGCCAAGCACTCTTCTTTGTCTTCTGCGAAGGCGTTTGCAGTGAGCGCAACAATTGGTGTATCAACCTCCAATGCCTTGCGTAATATTGTTGATGCCTCAATTCCTCCCATGACGGGCATATTGCAGTCCATCAAAATAAGGTCGAATTGATGTCGCTTGCCCACGTCTACCGCATCTTTTCCGTTCTTAACATGCAGGAACTTATAGCCTTCTGACTGCAATATAGTCTTCACGATTTCGGCATTGATTTCGTTGTCTTCAGCTAGCAGTATGCGTTTCTTCTTATTGCCTTCTTTAACATCATTATGAGATACGGGTTTTGTCTCAATTAACCTTCCTAAATCATGCTCAAGTTCTCGACGATTAATGGGCTTAGCATGCGTACGCCAGATAAGTTCAGAAACATCATTTTCATCTTCTAGTCGTTCCAGTTCAGCAGAGATAAGAATGATTTTAGGAAATTTATCTGGGTTCATCGCCTTCAACTGTTCTAGCAAATCGACCCCACTCATCTCTGGCATAGACAAATCAAGAATAATAACGTCGAAAGCCAGTGGGCTGTCTGATAGGTAGGCTTTTGCACTATCATAACTTTGGGGCACAATCGACATGGAGGTAACAACATGCTCAAAATATTCGCGGCTGGTTTGTAAGTCATCAACTATCGCACAGCGCAAATTAGCACTGGGTTCAACGTTAATGTCGGGCAGCTGAGATTCTTCCGCTGCCATGGTAAAACTGAAGGTGCTTCCTTGGCCTACAAATGAGGTTACATTGATGTCGCCGAGCATGAGTTTCGCCAACTGCTTCGCAATACTTAATCCTAGCTCTGTGCCCCCGTACTCGCGGGTGGTGGATTGGTCGGCTTGCTCAAATTTCTTAAAGATATTATCAAGCTTAGATGACTCGATACCAATGCCGGTATCAATAACATCGAAGCTTAAATAATTGCCGTTCGGGCGTTTGGTATAGGTGACCTTTAACGTGACAGAACCTTGTTCAGTAAACTTAATTGCATTACTTAACAAGTTGTGCAGAATTTGCGAAATACGAGTGATATCGCCTTTAATTACGTGAGGTAGGTCAGGGTCTTTTAAGTAATGAAATTCAAGACCTTTTCTGTGGCAGTAAACCCGCTGTAACGACACCACATCGTCCAAGACTTGTAATAGGTCGACTGGCGCCTGTTCAATTTTGATTTTGCCTGCTTCAATTTTTGATATATCGAGAATATCGTTGATTAACACAAGGAGTTGCCTACCAGCAGTTTCGGCTTTTCTAAGGTAGATGTTGCGTTTGTCAGGGTTGTCTATGGCCAACTCGATCATGCCAAACAGGCCGTTCATTGGTGTGCGAAGTTCGTGACTCATGCTTGAAAGAAACTCTGATTTTGCTTTGCTTGCTCTACGAGCCTCATCAGCCGAACTTTCCGCTTGCTCTTTCAAGCTCGTTAGTTTGGCAAATGACCGTTTAACGGTGCGCTCCATAGGAGAAAAGATGAATGCTGCCTCGATACATAATAGAGCGAGTGTGGCTAGCCATAAGTAAACTTCAATCGAAAGAACCAAGCAGTGGCGTCTTGCTCGAACCGCGCGACGACATAATCAAGCTGTTGTAATAGCGATGTCAGCGCTTGAATATCTAAAAGCGTAGTGGGCTGACACTGTGCTGCATCTAAAATTTGATCGGCGCTTTTTATATATTGGCTTACTTTGTTGTCGAGCTGGCCTTCGTTAAAGTAAGTATTAGAGATAGAGGAGGGAAGGTTATCGAGTGACACAAGCTGTTGATGATTTTGTTTGAAACGTGCTAACGATTGCGCCAAATACCTTTGATCTTCACTGTCTTCGCAAATGTTTGGTGTAGAGGTGAGCAACGCAATACGCTGTGAAAGCATGCGTTGCTGACCCGCGATATTGACAATTTCAGCATCTTTCTTCTGATCACTGATTAATTCGTACAGAACAATAAAAGAAAGAGTGACGAGTGTAGCGGTTAGCAATAACGCAACGATATAACGAACACGTATAGACATAAGGGTAGTAGTGGCACAGTGATAACTAAAAGATAATAGATACCAAGTGGTTACGCAATGTGCCGAGAAAATTACTTACGCTTATGTTGCTCTATTTAATATCGTTCGGGATGTTATTAGGCACCCAGCCTCGCAATACCGCCTCTTTAGTGTAAAAAGCCGCGTTTTTATCATTCAGAAAATGAGAGTTTATTGCTGGTGAGGAGACTGCTTTAGGTGCACCTTCTCCATGAGGTTGGTACTCGGAAAATCTTGCTTCTGTGTGGGGATTAAATGGTCTCTTTGTACCTGATGGCGTAGTTCCACCCATAGTAGTCCAGCGCTTTTGGATGATATGACCTGCCATATAGGTGTTGATAAACGTGGTTTTACCTACAGCGTAAGGGTTTGCATATCGGCCATCTGAAAAGGTGGTTGTAGGATGCCAAGGCCTTCCCAGTGCCACGCTTTCATCTGGAACGCCGTGTTCTCTTTCAAGCCTACAGTTATTGAACGTTAACCCATAAGGACGCTGTAAATGAGTGCTTGGGGCGGTGATGTAGCCTGTTAGTCCTTCGCTATCACCGCCAGAATAACGTGTACGGGAAACAATAGAAACGCTTTCAAAAAACGCGGTGCCCTCACCGAAAATAAAGTCAATATGTCCTGCTATTGTTCCGCCTTCAATCAGAGCGCGGTCACCTTTTAAATAGAGGGTATCTTGGTAACCCCAGAGTGCGACATTTTTAAGGTAAGTGCGATCTGAGTTCACATCGGTTTTAAGCGCTACTGCCTGCGTACCTGATAATCGAGTAGGGTCGTCTTTTGCTTTGACCTCGTTACCGGGATAATCAAAATCATTGGTGATAGTGATATTTTCCAGAGTGATATTATCACCTAAAATCTCCACAGTGGCAGTGCGACGAGTTCCCCATTTTTCTTGAGAATTCTCTGCGACTTGTTGACCTGCATATCGATTGAAAACGATAGTCGTTGTTTCTTGCGACTGGCCCACAAAGTGAACATTATCAACGTTTATGACGACACGCTCTCGATAAACGCCTTCGTTAATAAAGACGGTCCATACTTTATCTTTTTGTGGCTTGTGAGACGCGATATAAGCAACAGCTTGGGACACAGAGTTAAAATGAGGTAAAGCGTCCTTACTTACGTCACTGTCATCGTCACTGTCATGTGATTTAGCTACCACTACATCCGTCGTTGCTGGCATTGCCGCGCTTAATCCACTGAAAAGTATACCTGCCAGCAACACAAAGGCTAAACTAAGACTGACACGTGCTTTATTAAATTCCATAGTAGTTATTCTTCTACAGCCCATGCTTGTTAAATGGTTGGCTATTAATAAACACATTGTTTATTGAAAGATGCGCTACGTTTTCGATAACGGCATCTTTAAGCGCACGTTTTATCGTTATGTTATTCAACGTCAACCCAGAAATAGGCGTATGGTCATACCCGCGAAGCACAAAGGCCCGGTTAGCTGACGCAACGTTCAAGTTCTCTATAGTGATATCTTCCAGTAGTGGAGGGAAGTTACCGGCATCACCTTCTTCGTAGAAGAAATTCACGACAACAGCGTCTTTCACCGTCCCAATATCGATATTGCGATAGTTTAGATTTTTTAGGTGGCCACCCCGAATACTGTTGGTTTTAATTCTAATGCCGCGGTCTAAATCAGGGCTACTCATGGTGCAATGCTGAGCATAGAGATTCTCTACACCGCCGGATATTTCACTGCCGATTACAACACCGCCATGGCCAGCCTTCATCTCGCAATGTTCTATGACGATATTACTGCAGGGAACATTGACCCTTCTGCCGTCTGCATTGCGTCCAGATTTAATGGCAATGCAATCGTCCCCTGTATCAAATGTACAGTTAGAGATAAGAACGTTCGTGCAGCTTTCAGGGTCGCACCCGTCCGAATTTGGGCCGAAACTTTTACAGTACACGTCGTTAACGGTGACGTTCTTGCAAAGCACAGGGTTAACTAACCAAAATGGAGAGCGCAGGATGGTAACACCCTCGATAAGTACATTTTCACAGCGGTAAGGTTGTATAAACGGAGGGCGCAGGTAATTATTTTCAAAAACGCGGTCACTAACGGGTGTCCCGTTTTCTACCATTTCTTGCAGCGTGTCTCTGGTATATTTTTGGTTCTCAACCGGATCGTCACCCCATGTTGAAGCCTTCCACTTACCTTTCCATGGCCACCAGTTGTCTTTCGCAGCGCTACCGTCAAGCGTACCTTTGCCGGTGATTGCGATATTACTTTGCTCAAAAGCATAAATAAGAGGGGAGTAACCCATTAACTCCATACCTTCCCAGCGAGTAAAAACATATGGTTTGTAATCATCAGGATTGGTAGAAAATCGAATTGTTGCGCCTGCCTCAATATGCAAGTTTATATTCGACTGTAAGTGAATTGGGCCGCTGCATAGCCAGTCGCCTTTTGGCACAACCACTTTGCCACCACCTTGGCGTGCGACTTGGTCGATAGCTGCATGTAACGCTTGCTTAAAGTCACTGCCATTTTCATTTAAAAAGTCGGTAACATTAGCTTCGCGCTTTGCAAAGGTGGGGCGCTTTATCATCCCTTTAATAAGGTTTGCTTCGGCGTCCCACTGGCGTTGAGTCCTTCCCGTTTCGGTCACATTTGCACATCCGGATAGGAATGTAGGAACACCTACAGCCATCCCAGAAGCTGCAACAGTGGTGGCGAGACCAGACTTTAAGAAGTGACGTCTGGCATTCGGTGAGTTAGGTCGGACCATCATATACCCCTTTTATTTACAATTTAGCGCTTTTTACTTATTCAAATAATGTGCAGCCAGAATGAATGGGCCTACACCTTTCGCGTCGTTTGCTCTGATTGGCTCACTCATGTAGTAGTCGAATGAACCATCTCTATATGGATTTCCACCAAGACCAGCAACAGCGCAAACTTGCTCAAGGCTGATAACGTTAGTTTCTGGATTAACCGAAATCATTTGATCAAGAAGTCCAGCAAACCCTTTTTCTGCATGAGCTTTGTATTCCTCAGGAAGAAACTTAAGGCTTGCACCTTTAGCCATAGCATAGGTCAACATTGCTGTACCTGATGCTTCAAGGTAGTTTCCTGCACGGCTTCCCAAGTCAGTAACCTGATACCAGGTGCCTGAATTATGTTGATAGGTAAGCGTAGCGTCGATAAACGCTTTAAAGCGCGCTTTTAGCCACGGTGTTTTTGGATGTTCGGCAGGAACAACTTCTAGCACATCCACCATTGCCATAGCATACCAACCTAGCGAACGTGACCAGTGATGTTGAGAAAGACCTGTTTCTTTATCAGCCCACTTTTGCTTTTTAGATGCGTCCCAGCCATGTAAGGGGAGGCCTGTTTTTTCGTCGTAAAGGTGCTCTTCAATGAGTTCAAATTGCAAAAATACGTCGTCTAGCTCTTTCATATCGCCGTACTTAACAATGTATTCAGCGTAGAAGGGGGCCCCCATGTATAGGCCATCAAGCCACATTTGGTCTGGATAGCGTTTCTTATGCCAAAAGCCACCTTGCTCGGTACGTGGGTGAGTAGTAAGCTGCGTTCTAAGTAGGTCAGCGGCTTTTTTGTATTTAGGGTTGCCGGTTTCTTCATAGAGGAAAAACAGCACTTTACCAGGGTTAACCATATCAATATTAAACTTATTGATATCATAGGTTTTGATACTTCCGTCTTGTTGAACCAACATGTCGTAGTAACCTTTTACATAAGACAGGAGACGGGGATCTTTAATCTCTTGATAGACTTCTGTTATGGCAAGGAGGTTGAGACCGTGAACGTAATCCCATTGTGGCTTCTCATCCCAATCGATTTGCCAAGCTTCTGGGAAACGCACCATCTCAGACTCTATCATTCTCATAGACCATGATTGTGTGTTGTCGAGAGGCATTTGTACCCAATCATTTGCATTAGCAGCGGAAGAAACAAACGCCGTGCAAGCTACAACGGAAGCTGCGCGTAGAATACCTTTTAGCATAACAAACCCTTATTTTTATAACATTGTAAATACACTCTGTGCTACCGGTAGCATAATGGTTTTTATTTGCTCATATGTCAACGGAATTATTTACATTTTTTAACTTTTATTTTACGC
>VMHT01016098.1_pt1 | contig 15072 bp, 22 predicted proteins | sample 4693611 | NCBI WGS metagenome assembly VMHT01 (sample SAMN12280063, study PRJNA550983) | marine metagenome | isolation source: seawater sampled from same location over 5 years 0.02-0.2 micron viral filtrate | place: USA: collected off the coast of southern California halfway between the port... ... | reverse complement strand
ACTTCTTTGTCGTCTTGGTATGCTTTTGGGAAAGTCCACAGATTTTTCTCTGTTGGGTGTTTGTGGTACGCTATCATTTCAGCGCCTTCTCTGATGAATTCTTGTGCTCTCATATTGATATTTATGCGGCCTTGTCTTCGTATCTACAGTGCCTACACACCTCTATCTGGTACTCTCTGCCGTCGTAGTCCTTCTCTGTCCTGTACAGGATACCTTCGTGTGCGTCGTTTCCGCAGTTCAGACACTTCACTATCCACTCCGTTTTAAGCACTAACGCTTCCATTATCTTTTTACTGCTGGTCCGCCAAACAGGCTCACACCTGACAATCTATGTGCACCTTTGGCTGTGCCATCTGGATTTTTTGGTTGTGTAATTTTGGGTAATCTCGGTGCTTTTGTACCTGATACTCCAGGAGATCCTGTGTATGATTTTTTGAATCTGTCTTTGCCTATTGCTATGTGTGGCGAAGTTACACTTGCTATGTTGCCAGCACTTGTGGCACCGGCAGTCGCCGTTTCCTGAACTTTTTTTATAATTACTTCATTGATTTTCATCTTAGGTATTTATTCCTTTGTTTTTTCCCTTAACTGAACTTTCTTATCAAATTGAACTTGATTTTCTTCAGTGCTAGTAGTCACTATATCTGTCACAAAGTCAAAGTACTTCTTAAAGTGCCGTTGTAACCATGCCGATGAATACTTGTCTATAAGAAGCCAACCTTTAAGGATTGTGCCGGCTTTTACTAGTATGTGTGTTTTATGTTTCTTTCTGATGTCAAAGTGCATTTTAAAATTTCCACCTCGTCCACTGGCCGCTGATATATCTTTTTCTGGGTGCTGTGATAACCCGGGCCATGGAAGTGCTCGGTCTATTTTGGCATTTGCTAGTCTGCCTCCAACTTTCAGGTTGTGTGATCTTCTCATTAAATCTCGCACAACAGTCGGATTATCGTATAGATCCTTGCTGATGAGAAATACAGGACTAATACAGATTAAACTTCTTTTGGTCATAAATCCATTGTTGTAATTAGAATCATTGTCGGACACTTCTATTGTAAGTTGGTTGTTATCTGTCCACGTTGCTGAATCTAACTCTATAAATTTACATTTGGCCGGAGATGAATAACTCCAATGCCTACTAAAATTCATGGTACGATAGTAACAAGGATAGTTTTCTTTTAAATTGTATTCTTCGCTGATGGAAACTTGTGTTGTTTTTTCATTATCGCAATCGAAGGTATCTATAAGATTTCCGTCTATATAAACTGATACTCTGGGATTGTTTTTATTTTTTTCAAAAACTTGATAGCCTATTATGAGAATATACTTCATGCAGAAGTAATTATTATTTCTTTTTACGTCCAGACTTCATGTTGGCACACCAGTGATACATCTTTGCTTTCTCACCACTGCTGTTTTTTGCCCTCTTACGCAGTGCTGTGACAGATCCGTTGCAACTTGCTCCTGAACGTTTTACACGTCCGGGTCTGCTCTTGCCCTTTTTCTTGCCGTCTGCGAAGTTCTCATTGAACTCTTTCCAGTCCAACTTTAATTTTTTAACGTTCATGTACTGGCCACCCACTGGCACGTCCTTGGTTGCGTTCTGTTTTGTTACTATGCCAACGCCCGCGGCCTCTTCATTTTTGCTCTTGTTGTAACTGGCCCACGCTACTGCGTATGGATTGTCCACTTTGCCCTTCAGTGCTTTGACCTGTTTCTCCCTGCCCGGAGGTGCTTTCTCATTTGCCCTGTTGTTGCCCTTGTTCTTGAAATCAAACCTGTTGTTAGGACCTACACCTGGTCGGTGTATCAAACCCATCGTGTCAGCAGTGTGTGGCATTATTATGAATTCTCGTATCTTCATTTCTTTTTACCCGCACAGTGGGCCTTCTGTGAGAAACCCTTTGGGTTGCTACAGTTTATGGACTTCTTGTATTTGCTTGACCAACCTTCGACCCTGTATGGGTAAGCCATCATGGAATGGTACCCCATCCTTGATCTGCCCTTGGCCTGTTTCTCGTATCGCTTTAAGAATCTGTTAACGTCTGGGTGTACGTATTTTGTCGCTAGTATCTCTTTAATCTTCATTGACGTCTACTGATCCGTGCCTGCCGTCTTTGGCTGGATTGCCTTCTTTCAGAACCTTTGCCCAGGCAGTCATGTTGATTGCACAGTTCTTCACTTGATCCACTGTGTCGTCGTCCTGTGTTATCTCGTCCACGCCTTGTGCTTTTGATTCTACATTCGCCTGTGGTACTATCGTGAATCCAAAGTTTGAAGCGAAACTGTAGAGGTTGCCGTGTATCTTTTGGAATCCATCACCACCGCCTGATATCAGTGAACCAAATACTTTATTGTAGAAAGGTTGATGCTTGTTTTCTTTTGCCCAGTTGTATATTGGATCCATCCTTTCCATTATTGCCTGTATGTGTGAACTCTGTCCACTCCACCATATGGGTGTGGCAAACACAACACCGTCCGCTTTGAACATCTTCATCAATGCTGGTTTTAGGTCATCGTCAATGTCAACTGTGCCTCTTTGGTAGTTGAGTTCTGCCATCGTTACAACTTCGCATTCATTTCCAAGTTTTTCAAATGCCAGTTTTAACATCTGTACAACTTTGCTGGTGTTTGATTCAGCGTCTGCTTTCAGTGTCCCGTTGTAGATTACAAATTTCATTCTGCCGCTCTCATTGTTATCACACCACAAGCAAGTCTGTCACCTGCATTGCCTGTTTTTTTACTTTCTTCATCTCCGCCCTTGCCTAGATCATCTTTATCGGAGTGTACCACGAATCCTCTGCCGATCACTGACCTGTCACCTAGTAGGTCCACCCTCTTTGCCTCGATCGTAAACTTGGCGGTGCCTGATTCGTCTGCTGTGATATTACCAAGATCTCCCACGTGACCTTCATTGATGTCACCGTGATCAACTCCGTCTGGGTTGTAGTGTCCGCCCATTGATTTACATCCATCACTCATGTCGCCAAACTCGTGTATGTGGAAACCGTGTTCTCCTGGTGTCAAGCCAGTTATGGTGCCTTTGACTAGTGTCGCTGTTCCTGGTGCTTGTATAAGCAGGATTGACCCCTTAACGGTGTCAGAATGCTCTAATATGCACTGTGCCACCGTGGTCTCTTGTGCTTCAGTAATTGCATTTACCTTGCTACAACTACACTCCTTGGCTTTGGTCCTAGGACAACTGGTCTCTGTGAATTCTTGTGCTCGCATATTAGGAGTATTTATTTGTTTAATTGGCCTATTTTTTCAATCTGTTTTATCCACTTGTCGTTTCGTACGAGCCATTCGCTATGGAACTTTTCTAATGATGGGAGATTTTTTTCGTTGTATATTCCCATGTCTTTCAAGATATCTGTTAATCTGTGTAAAGAATATAGATCCACCATGTTGATCGCTTTTGCGTTTGGCTGTTCTTTGTATTTCTTCATTGTGGTTTTGTACGAGGTATTGATTATCTGGTCAAAATTGCCATGATTAATTTTCTTTGCCATACCATCGGGTAGGTATCTTTTATATGCTTCCATGGCTCGATCCTGATCATTTTTATGAACTTTTTCATAATACATCTTTAATATGATTTCGATTAATGAATCGTCGTATGTTATGTAATAGAATTTGCTAGGCCAATCCATGAATTCTCTATGCCACACATGGCAAACTTCTATAGGTTGGGCATCATTTAAATGATTGGATATGGATTCCGTCATCTGTCCATTTTCAAATACATTGAAATTTTGTCTTTTGAATATGGAAGATTCCCTCACTCTACCGTTTGGTTCAATATTATTATTGTTTTTATCGGAAGTGATTATCTGACAAGATTGATAGAGAAAATCTCCGTGGGTGCCGCCCTGTGCTAATATTATTATTTGAGGAAATGCCATAATAATTTACTGAATTTTAGATGTGAACGTGGGCCGTAATGTGTACCGCTGATATCATAATCTATGTTCTCTAAATTCCTCATCAACTTATATTTGTCTAGTTTAAAATTGACAGGAACAGTATGGTATATATTCTCATAATCTCCAATGGACGTAATGAAACTTTTCAATTGATCTATATCAGTTGATTTCCAACAGAATACAATCTTGCACAGTTTATGATCATCATACTTTTTTTTAAATGAATTATAATTTACTAATAGTTCTTCTTCTGTGTATGCGCCAAACAATCCAAAGTTCCAACTGTCATCAAAATAATTTGTAAATCTTTCATTTGCTTTCACGCCAATACCTGCTACGTGACTACAGCCAAAGAAAACAACGGAAGGTCTAGTATTATAATCATTGCCTTCCCTGAACCCGTAAGTGTCAAAATTATAGGTTATTTTTCCAGTTTGATCTTTACCGTACTTGTCCACTGATGACCCTGCCATAGAAAGCATTTTTTTATTACAATTAGTAAACACAGTTATTCTATATTATAGAGTTCTTTTAACTTATTTTTTATTCCTAGGCTCATCATGTTATGAAATTTTGGTCCAGGAACATCTCTCAACATGGTACTTATAAACGGAGGATTCCAAATCAAACAATTTTGATGCATTGTTATATCATCAGGAACCTTGAGACCTGCACCGTCACACGCGAAGAAAATCCACTTCTCATCTTTCAGCAAATTCTCTAATTTTTTAAAAATATCCATAAAAGCAGTTAAATTTTCATTGTCGTCTAGATTATATTTGCCTGCTTTGTGCTGTGGATTAAATCGTCTATCGAGACCAATGAGTTGCACCACATACACAGCAGGTCTAAATTGTTTCATGTTTTTTATGGACTCGACTGTGTTGATTATTTCATTGTTGTCAACAAACATGCAACCTTGTGAAAAATTATATGATTTGAATTCTTTTGAAGCCAATCCTTTACTCACTTGGAAAGCAAATGACTGTTCCCATGGGAGGCCTATCGATGAAGTAATTGCTGAACCAAAAAAACAAATGGCGTTTTCTTCGTTTATATCATAATCTTGATTGTTGATGAATCCTTGCTTGTTGAAATTATATTTTATAATTCCCCTCATGTCTTGACCTATTTTTGTACAATATGAAGAGGTATACTCATCATAGTATGTTTTTGGAAATGACATTTACTTTTTACGAGGCATAGGATTTTCTCCTGTCAGTCTCGGCTGTGCGAACCACAGTCTGAACCACTCGTCTGTACCCGGTTGTATATTATGTTTCCTTTGATATTGTGCTTTTTGTGTGCCAATGTACGATAAGTTCTCGCCCATTGAATCTTCTGTTTGGTGAGGATTGTCATACAATCCTGCTAACTTTTTTATACGCTCAAGTTCGTCCACTAGATGGTCCAATCCTTCAGTTGTTGTTTCGTAGGTTTGTGTGCTTTCACCTTCTCTACTTTTCCGCCCTTGGCCAAGAACTTCTTCATCTTCTCATCTAGTTCTCTTTGTAACTCCTGTGGCGTTTTTTCTATTTCACCAGCCGCGTATGGCCTGTTGATTCCGCTAAACTTTGGCATTCATGTACTCCTTTATTTCTGGCATAACACTAGTTATGCTATTTTTTCTATGTGTGTCCCTCATCTGTATCTCCTTGCAAAAACCATCCCAGTCTCCGTCTGCGTCTTGATCGTCACAGGAGTCGATGAGGTCGGATAGTTTTTGATTGCATTCATCATTAACAAATTGCATTTTAACATTTTGCAATCTTTTCTTGGCAATGTCAAGAAGCTCTTTTGGTAGATTATTGGGCTGATAGATACTTGGCCCATACAATAGATAAAAATAGTTAGGATAGTTGTTTTCTTGTATCCAATTGAAAAGCCTATCTAACACCATTATATTAAGATTACTCACTACTGTATTAATCAAAAATTTAATTTTGTTTTCTTTGAGATGCTCTAGTGTTGCTAGTATTTTGTTCCAATCTGATGGATATCTCACATAGTGGTTGTCATCTCCATAGGCATCAATGCTTACATTAATTTTAGTCCTTTTGAACTTTTGCAATATTTCGGTCCATTCTTTGTCTGGCATTATTGTCCCGTTGGTTTGAATTTTCAATGTAATTTTTTCCGCCCTTTGTGTGTCTACATCTAACAACACTTTTTTGACTTCGGGAACCATGAGTGTTTCGCCTCCCCGGATGTCTAAAAATAGCAAGTCGTCGCTGATTGCGGATTCCAATGCCTCTATCTTGGTTTGATCTAATTCTGCAAAATTGGCATCCTTGTTTTCACTTATGCCCAGTGCCTTGTTTTCAGCATGGAATCTACTGCTGTCAACTTCATTACAGGTCAGGCATTTCAAGTTGCAAAGGTTACTGATATGGAATTCAAAGTACAGAGGGTTTTTAAGTTTTGATATTCCTATTTTTTCAATGATCTTTTCGTAGTATTCATTGGACTGGTTGTTCTTGATGTTGTAGTATTTGTTGTAATCTGTCCTCTGACTGGACGCTGACTTGCTTTCTTGATATTGGCAAAGCCTACATTCGCTTCTCATTTCACCTTTGAGGAAACTATCTTTTAGAGACTTTACTCTGTTGGAATTGAAAAAAGCAAGTGGTGTTTCAGTCTTTATGTTACTGTCCAGTAGTTTGATGTTACAACATACATTGTTCTGTCCTTTAATACGTGTGGTTATATTAACGAACGGTTGTACGCAGAAACTTTTATTGATCTTGCTTTCCATATTTTTCAAGTGCTTGTTGTACTTTACTTAATGGATCTCTGTTGGCTTGGTAAAGAATTCCGTAACCGCCTGCGGCCTGCCATTTCTGTATGTTGACCGGTCTGTCGTCGATCAGAATATTGGGTGTTCCTGTGCCCTTGTCCTTGGCGTATGTTTCTTTCCTGCCTGTCACTATTATTTCGTCTGGTTGTTCTATATTGTTTGCTATCCAGACTTTCTTGTACTTGGCTGAATTTTCATGATCACCCCTCAATGGTGAAGTGTTGATTGAAAACTTGCCACCTGTAAATTTTTTAACCATGTCTATCAATCCATCCGCTGTAGGAAATTTAGGTAACACTGCAAAGAAATCTGTGCCTGTGATTCTATCAATTACCTGTTTTTTAAGGTCTTTTGTTTTATCGTTAGTAAGTTCTTTCCAGTGATCTACACCATAGAGAAATTCAACGCCCCCAAAGAAGTCTGCTAATACTCCATCCATGTCAAGATATACGATTGGCTTTGTGTCTGTCATATCTTCATTATACAACTTTTTGTTGTTTTCGTCAACTTCTTTACCAAAACGATCTTGTATCTTGTCGTAGAGCACTTTACCTTTGTTTCCGCCCATCACGATCTTACTGAATTCGTGTTCCTGTCCTTTCATAGCAAGTTCTCTGGCCTTTGACGCACTCACGCCTGTGACGTCATCTGCGTCTGGATCTCTTTGTCCAGCACTCACAACATCAATGCTGTCAAACGTGTATTCTATGTTACCAGCCTTTGTTTTTTTACCATTGTATTGGTTTAGTAGATTCTTGAACTGCATAACTCTGTCATCGCCCGCGACCATTATTACCTTTGTCCTGCCTTCCTGCTCAAGCACTTTCATGACCTTTATGATTGTGTTTGCCCTGATGTCTCCAAATGACAACTTAGGATCTGACTGGAGGTGTTGTCTCAGGTATGATAATTTTGTTGTGAAGTCTATTGGATCTTTCGCAGTGCCGTCTGTGTGCGAAAGGAATATGTATGCCTTGCCGTTGACTTTGTCAGCAACTTGCTGTACTTTGTTGATTAGTTTCTCGTGTCCTATTGTGGGTGGATTGAATCGGCCAAAGGCAAAAACTGCTGTTGAACGATCGTCCTCCTTAAGAAACAGTTCCCTTAGGTGCATCGTATTCGCCTTGTTTGATATTTTCTAATTCTCTGTCTGATATGACTCTCGCAACCTGTTCTCTGGTCTCCTTTGGAAACATATTGCTTACATCGTCCTGCGTAGACCCAAACTCTTTAACATATTCTTTTGCGGCATCATCCACAAGATACATCCAAAGTTTCTGTGCCTTCTCATGGTCGTACACATTCTTGGCTAATTTCCTTCTAATGTTTGAAATGATGGGCATGAAACGTCTACGATACAGTTCTTCATTGTTCATGATGTAGGTATCCAGCTCGTTTACTGCGTCTGAGTCTATGTTCTCTGAAATAAATTGTGATGCTCTCATACAAGCATATTTATTAGTAAAGATTCTCTAATAGCCACATGTAAAACGGTGATCCAAACGCAAATTTCCATTGCCCATCAAAACCCATCTTTGTGACATTTTTAAATGAATCTTTCAAATCATTACCTGATTCACGTTGTTGCGTGGCCCATGGTTCTGTATATTTTGGAGTATACTCACCCTCATAGACTAATGCCCCTATGTCTATTTCATCTATCTCTATGCTCTTGATATGAAGCAGTTGGTCTTTCAGTATGTCTCCTTTATCGTTGATCACAGTCTGATTCTTACCTTTACCTGACCTGTTTATAATTAACTCGTATTTCTCACTTTCTGTCAATTCGTGTTCGAACTCTATCATGTCGGGTTTGTCCTCTGTGCCTGTTATATCACCTGAGAAAAAACTTTTGTCACCGATTACAATTTCTGCATGGGGAGGCTTATCCCACATCGTGGCGTATAGTTCTATTTTAAATTTTAGTTTTTCGGTTCCCATTCAAACTCCAATCCTGCTGTTCTTCCTGTGTATGGGATATTTACGTCGTCCCTGAACATCTCGATGAATAATTGGGTTCCTGGTACCTGTACCTTCATGTATTTGTCGTTTCGTTCTAAAACTTCCGCTTCTTTGGTCCTATCGTTGTTTGTGCATATTATCGTTATTGTTTCCATTTGTACATCCTTTCTAATTTTTCTGTTATCTCCGTCCTACGTCCTCCCTGTGCCTCGAACTCGTCTACGAACCTATCTATAAGTTTCGCCGCCAGTCTTCTGTACTCAGGTAACACATCTGCCTGTAATTTTTTTATGTAATCTTGTGGCACTGATTCTACTATTGTGCCTATGGGCATACTGTCTATCCAACTGCCCGCCACACACATATCGTTTTGGATTTTGTGTAGTTCTGGTGTTGGGTTGAAAGTAGGCATAATCCTACGTGATTCATCTACTAGTATACACATCAGTGTGCCAAAATAGTCTTCTTTGTATATTTCTTTCTGCATTATTTCTTAATTGGTACAAATTTGTCAGTTTGTAGATCGTAAACCAGTCCGTGTTTAGTTGCATTGTCCTCACTTTTGCCAAACAAGTCTGTTTTCATCTTGCCATCTTTATCAAAACACTTTGGATTTTTCATCCATAAAAACTTGCAACTACCTGCGAACTTCTTCACAAAGTTCATTCCTACCTCAACACCATCGTTGTTGGCCACGCCAGACTTGTCCATTCTGTACTCTGCCGTGAAGTTGAAACTGGTGTCCAGTTCCTCCTCGCCTGACTTGTTGTAGTAGAATCCAATGTTCTTCTCTTTTGTGCCCTGTGCGAGATCGCTGTTGATGTTTGTGTAGTTAATCGTTCCGTCTAGATTAACACTTTCGGCTACTTCCAAATGCATCGAACCCGATGTTATATGACTTGGAAGTGAGAACGACCAACCGAAAGTTGTGTGCGTATCTTTGTGTATTTCATACGCCAACCTGTAAGATTCCGTTTCCACATCTGAGAATGATTTAATCAGACTGTTGTCTGTTGTGTTGACATCTGTATTACCTTTAGAGTAGTCTAAACTCAAAACGTTGTTACCTAATTGGTATGCTACCCCTATACCTAGCGATGTTGTTGCATTGTTGTCACCAACTGCTAACACACCGTTGGAGTCATTACCCAACCATGTCTCTTGCTCACTCATATGTCCTATGTTTGTTTTTAATTTGAAATTGTTGTTGATGTAGAAGTCTTTCCCTACGTTTAATGAATAATCTCCTGAACCATTCTCACCTGTGTAGAAACCAAAGTTGTAGTTCTTTGCCAGGTCATACTGTCCACCCTGTGCGAACGAACCATACATCTGTTGATGTGGTAAGAAAGTGTTCTTGTTGTCCACCAACATCTGCACATCAGAGAACTTTCTCTTATCCTGCACCACAAAACTTGATCCTATGTCTATATAGTAGTTCCTGTCATAGTCATCCAGCACCATTATCTTCAAGTTAGATAGGCTCGAAGGTAGACTTGTGCCTGTAGAGAAGTAGGTGTTGTTAAGACTCACAGTAGGATGGTCCACCCTGCCTGACGTTGCTAATCCTACAGCACCCTGTGGTTTTGTTGCCTCGTCAAGATCTAGTAGTCCCTGCCCGTGTATGTTCACGTCATAGCCTGATAGGTTCTTGTCTGCTGTGTTCATCACAAGTTTGACGAGTTTATCACCTGCCATGTATGGCCACATCTGGTTCAAAACACCAAACGCACCTGTCACGTGTGGTGCCGCATAAGACGTACCACTGCCCGATGTATATCTGTCATCACTGATGGCACTTTGAATGTTTGTACCTGGTGCTAGTATGTAGAATTCTGAAAGTCTGTGTGTATCATTACAAGTGTTGTTCGCTGTGTTGATGTCTAGGCAAACGTGTCCTGCCTTGTTCCCTGACACGTTAGATCCGTCCCAGTTACCCACTATCACCATCTTGCCTCCTAGCACAAGATTGCCATTGGAATCTGTCTCAACTGCCCATATACCTGGATCACCTGCGTGAGCGAATCCATAGTTACCCGCTGAATTCACAAGTATGATATCGTTGTCTGTGGCTATCTTCCAATACTCTGAATCACCATAACCATTACCTTGTATCTTAGATATGATTTCACTTGCGTTGTAAGTACCATCTGATAGTTGTGTCACAGTCGACGTCTGTGCCGCACCCTCATAAAAAAGTTGCGGAGTGTTGAAACTCATATTTACTGCAACTATGTTCATCTCCTTACCTCCGTCGGCTGTGGGAGATTTCAATTTGGCAAAATCGTGTAAAGCCTTCTGAGCCGCTGACTTAGATATACCGCCACTGCTGTATCTGTCCACGTTGGCTCCAACCAACTGAGAGTTGAACGCAACACCGTGCATATCGTTGTTCTTTGTGAGTACATACCTTGTCTTTTGTTCTCCATTTTCCCAATATGTTTCTTGGGTGTAGTCACCTGTCGTAAGTCTACCATTTGTGTCTAGGCTGTCTCCGTCTCTCTTACCTGCTATGATGGATGCAACGAACGTTCCGTGTCCTTGGGCACCTTCGTCCACTGTGCCGTTGTATGGATCATAGTCCTTGTAGAAAAGATACTTGCCATCCAGTTTCTCGTGATCCGTGTCTTGCCAAGTGTCTATGACACCAAGCACCGCACCCTCACCTGTCCATCCTTTGGCATAGGCGTCCGCGGCGTTTATCATATGTAATCCTGTGTTGGCGTTGTATTCCGCTGTCTGATGATTGGCCACCGTAGTACTCATATTTGCTGTCACTGTACCAAGATTGGTGTCATTGTCGGTGTAGGCATTAGATGCCGTGACCCTGCTTATCTCTGTGCCTGAATCACTTGTTGTTACAACTTGATCTGCAGTCGTTTCACTTTGTAAGATGTTTGCAGACCTCGTAGAGTCACTCAATGGTGTTGTTGACCAGTCTCCGGTCACCGCTGTTGCTGACCCATTTACTATCTCTGTAGTTCCGTCCTTGTATGTAATCTGTTGTCGTGGTGTAGTAGTTGTAATTGTTCTTGTGTCTTTCTTAACAGTATCCGTGTAATGTCGTGTTCTGTACACACTGGTTGTGATTGGAGTGGTCACTGTAGTGTCAACGTATCTCGTTACAACAGTTGTTGATGTGTTGTCGCCATGATCTGTTGTAGTGGTTACATCTCTGTTGGCTGTGTTTGTGGTTGCACTACCTTCTGTGGTTTCGGTAGATGTGCTTTCTGCGTCTGTGTAAGTTGTTTCTGTGTAATTTGCTGATGACTCTGTAGACGTTACAACAGTGGGATCAAGGTCGAGTGTTGCAGTAACAGGATTATCACCTTCCCTTGTTTCTGTCTCTGTTGCTACAGTTGGATCTAAGTCTGTTGTTGTGGTATTCAAAACTGTGCAAGTTTGGGCACCGTCTAATGTAGTACTGTTCAAGAAAGTTGTCCTCGAGAAACTACATCTTGTAGTCACTGTTGTCCTGATGTTTGCTGTAGATGTCGTTTTTGTTCTAGTCTCATCGCCTCCACCAGCATATACTGTAGTCCAATCACTGTAAGTTATAGTTGCTGTACCAGTGGCATCAGTGCTTTCGCTTGTGTCACTTGTAATTGTTTCTACCGACTTAATTTTTTTAGTGTTTGCGTAATCGCTTGAAGTTGAATTTTTCTCTTGTTCTATAATCTCATTTGCTCTTGAGGCTTTGTCCACGAGATTGTAATCTGCTAAGGTAATAGTTTGCCCGTTAGCAACTTTTTGAATTACAGGTTTCACATAGTTCTGTAGGTAAAGCATGGCCGCGTGTGCTTCTTTGAATGAATCTGAATTGTAGATAGCATATTTGTCTGTGTCATTTTGATCACTGATCAAATCTTCAGTTTGATTCCAAAGTGCTTCAGCAGTTGCTAATTGTGTTAGTAGTGTTTTCGCCTGTGAAATGTCATTCTCATCAGGTCCCGTGATTACACCCTGTATCGCACTGATGTCACCACTTGATATGACACTTTGAAAGTCTGTTAGAAGTGTGCTGTAAGAACTTACAAGACTTGCTGAACCTGAAAGATTTGACAGGTCATCATTTACAAAATCATTTATTGGTCCAGTAGCACCACCGCCACCACCGCCACCACAGGCAGTAAGTGTAAAACCAGCAAGGCCAGCCAATACTGTGTTCTTTACTTTGGATTTTAGTTTCATACCAATGCCCCCATCACGGTTGCACCCAGTACAAAGAATAGGATGTATCTTGTGTATAATGAAAAGGGTTTGGAGATCTTGTATCCATTCTCCCTAAGGCAAATCACGTGTGCATCTATTGATTCAGCCGTGATATTCACATCAACTGTGTTGATCTGTTCTAGGTCTTTGTCGTTCATGTTAATAGTATAACACGAAACGCGGATATGTCAACTCAAGTTGATCTTGCTAAAACCTAGTGTTTATGCGACTTTTATGAATTAATTAATACGGAACTGATGGTTCCTGCGGTGACTGATGTGGCTTTTGCCCTTACCCAAACAAAATTTCCAGTGAAATTTGCAGTAGAAATCAGTGTGCTTTGGTCTGTGGTGAAGGTTGTACCCGATAGATCAAACCAATCATCCTCTGTGGGTGTGGTTGCAAGTGATCCCTGCATCTTGATTGAACCTGTGAGCGTAGCATTGACCTGGTATGCCACTGTGTGTACACCGTCTGGTTGTGAGTAATATCCATCACCTTTGCTTTTGTCACTTACGAAACCTGTATGGTCTAGTGTTGTGGTAGTAGACCCATCTGATGTTTCCGTGGTAACAATCTCTTCAACTATAAGTTCGTTTGCAGAAGTCACTGTCTTAACTGTGAAAGTTGAATTGTTGTTTGTGGTGCCCGTTACTGTTATAAGATCTCTGACAGCAAAACCATTCAATGCTGTGCTGGTTGATGTGATCTTGTACTCTGATCCGGTTGCAGTGAAACTGATATCCGTGCCTGATACATTCGCTATGTGCGATTTAGATGCTAGTAATGTGGTGCTTGTCTGTGCCATCGTTGTTATTTATTCAGTATTTTTCCTTTTGAATCTCGCAGTTTTTGGACCGAGTCCGTACACAGCGGCCAATTCATTAGGCTCCTGCCCGTCCACAGTCAGGATGTTGATGTACTTGATCTTGTAGGCTTTGCCATCTGCCTCGCCAAGTTCCTCGCACACGCAGTCGTCTTCCCTTACTTTCCTCACTCTTAATAGGCTCCTCTTTATGACCGGAGAGCCCATCCAGTTCTTCTGAATCATACTTTCAACAATGCTTTGATCGTTGAATATTTTCTTATCTCGTAGTTTTTTTATTGCTTCCATTTTTTACCTTTCTAAATTGAATTACTTTGTCTATGGCCTTTTGTGCCAGCATATAGATTGGGGTTAGGTACTTCTCTTCTTTCACGTAGAAATAACCACCAAAGCAGTATGGAGACTTGTTTTCTAAAAAATCTATTATGTTGTAGTTTGTCACTAAACAGTAGTCCACGTTTCTCTCAAGAAATTCCCATAGATTTTTCTTTTGTGTTTCGTTAATCATTAATTGTGCATCTTTCTTAAGATACACTTGATACTTGTACTTGCCGTGAGGCAGTCTTGTACAACCCACAGTGTCTTTGCCCAGGTGTGTGAATTTGGGATCAACAGTCTCAGAACCGATCCAGAAATCCCAGAAGCGTTCTATCAGTTCCTGAGACTTGTCTAGGTTGGAATAGAATATGGTCTTCCTGTCCTGCATACGGAACTTGACGTTCCTCCTGTTGGCCATTATGAAACTGGCAAGATGGTTCACGTCGGGCAGGTCCTTGTAATCATTTTTTATTTTAACAAGATGCTCATCGGTTGTGGGATAGAACATCAGGCTACCGGGAAGTTTAAACACTGTCTTGTGCCTGTACTTGCCGTAGTACAACTTATTATGATTTTTTCTCATCAGACACTTTAGGTTTGAATTGATCTAGTGTTTGTGGTTCTTTCTTTGCTTTGAAGTTTACTGTAAGTTTAGGCACAACGTCATCGGACAATCCAACTTCAACCATGCCTCCTGATGTAAGTTCTCCAAACAACATCATTTTAGACAATGGTTTCTTGATCTCATCATCTATAACACGTTGTAATGGCCTCGCACCAAGTTTAGCGTCAAATCCCTTTGTCATCAAGAATTCAACTGCACTGTCAGTAGCATTGACTTCAACATCTTTTTCCATGGTCATCGTGTTAAGTTCTTGCAAGAACTTCTTGACCACAGACTTCATTGTGTCTTTGCCCAGTTTGTCAAACTTGATCACTGCGTCCAGTCTGTTCCTGAACTCTGGTGGGAAGAACTTCTTGAGTGCCTTGTCGTCCTCACCTGATCTCTCACTCTTACCAAAGCCGATGTT
>VMHT01196934.1_pt1 | contig 15073 bp, 28 predicted proteins | sample 4693611 | NCBI WGS metagenome assembly VMHT01 (sample SAMN12280063, study PRJNA550983) | marine metagenome | isolation source: seawater sampled from same location over 5 years 0.02-0.2 micron viral filtrate | place: USA: collected off the coast of southern California halfway between the port... ... | reverse complement strand
GAGATTTGGATAGTTGGTACTCCTTTATTGTAGGTAATTCCTTTTACATATTCCTACACCTTCGTTCACAGATCCTGGACGCTCTTAACGAATCTTCGGTTGATAGATTATTTAAAATCCTTTAAACTATTTTTCAATATTTCAGTTTGTCGAATATTGTCAAAAATAGTTTTTCCGAAGGCAATATGCTAATGGTTATTTACTCGGTTTTAGATATTCCATAAATTCATTAGCAGCCCAACCAAAAGCAACACCTGCCCAAAGTGGATTTCCGTTAATCCATACGAATACTCCGACTCCAGCTACTGCTGCTGATTTGAACCAATACGAGTTAATAATACTTGATAATTTTTCCATGTTTTTAAATTATTTTTGATTAATGTATTATTATATGAAGATTAATGTTAAAAGTTTCACATAATAATAAATGACTACCGCTTTTAACAGTAGTCACTATATTTATATGATATGCCTTGATCTATTATGTTAATGGAGCAGGTTTAGGATTGTTTGGGTGACGTTGTTTAAAGAAGTATGTAGTACCTCGATGTTCACCAAAATTTCCTACGTGAATTTCAACTCTTAGCCATTGATCATCGTCTTGTGTGATTCTAGCACCTTGATATTCAAGATCACGATGTGTTAAATAATCGCCAAGAATAGTTTTTAATTCGCTAGTATCTTTTCCTACATACTCTGCTAAAATGTTGTTTACTACACCACGATCACGAAGTGTTAATTGCTTTAGTGGTTTTGAACACTCCACGTCTTGGAGGTTAATCATTCTTAATGTTGCCATGTTACTTTGTTTTTGTTGTTTCGTTTTTAAATAATTCTATTGCCTTAAGGCCTTTTACTAAATATGCACATTTTTCATATTCTTCGATTTCTTGAAAATAGAGAATCATTGAATTTAAAATGTTTTTCTTTCGGTCGTTTTTTACGTACATATCTCTACGCACCCAAAATAAAATTCCAACTTCTTCGATAAAACTATATGCTTCTCTCATAGCAGAGTCTCGTACTTTATTTTGAAAAGCTTCGATTTTCTCTGATAATCCATCGTTATCTGGATCTCGGTCTCCATAACCATCGTTATCGGAACCGTTCATGAAATCGTCGAAATTAAAATCGTCTTCCATTTTATTATTTTATTTTATGCATGTAATGATACGGTTTTGGTGTATCTTTTTTTAGATATTGTTTTCTGTATTGATTATCACCACCTTCGTGTTTTTCTAAATCTTTAAAATACTTGATTTGATCAGGTATAGAAAGCAATTCTGGATTATCTATCTTATAGAATTTACCACTACGTTTTGCTTCACGAACTTCTTTCTTTTTTTGACGATCATATTCTCTCGCAATTTTTGAGAACATTCCTACGATCATGTTTTCTTTGTCTGGTCTACCGCCTTTTGCCATAATGTATGTTGTTTAATTTTTTAATAAATATTATATGACGAAATGTTTCAGTAGTTTCAAGCACAAAAATCTTTCAATTCTTCTGATGTTGGGTATCTAACAGCGGCATCACATTCTGTACAAATCATCATAACTTTTTTATTGCTACCATTATCATCTTGGATAAAGTTTGCTTTTAATTCAGGATGTTTACAACTTTTTTGAATACCTTCAATTTGGTCTTGAAGTTCCTTTTTTTGAGATTCTAGGGTTCGGACTGTTTTTTGTTTTTCCATAGCCTTGAGTATTTTAAGAATTTTATTTATTCGTCGTGTGGCATCGAAATATATAATAAAATCAAAATTAAAAAAAACTATGGCTTTACAAGAATCATTCGAAGAGTTTAAAATTAACGAATTAGCTCACCCAAGTCACATTAAATTACACCATCCTGGTGAAAGAAAGTTAGAATATATTAATGCTATGTATTCTAACTATAAGCAACTTATCAAACATCTAAAAGATACAGATGCTCCACAAGAAGATATTGATAAAATCGAAGCAAAGTCTGAAGAATTTTTTCAACACCTTCATAATTCTAAATAAGTGAAAAAGTCACCACAACTAGTTGTGCCTGTTGACTTAACTAAATTCACTAATATAAATACACACTAAAAATTTACACAATATGCCAAAAACTAATACCGAAAGAAAGTCACCGAAAGGTAACATTCGCTTTTCTATAAGTTTATCAAAAGAGCAAAAGGAAGCGAAATCATTAATTCTTGAACGACCTTTTAATTTTATATTAGGTAAAGCTGGATCTGGTAAAACATTACTAGCAGTTCAAGTAGCGTTAGACTTATATTTTAAAAGAAATATAAATCAAATAATAATCACACGTCCTACAGTATCAACTGAAGATATTGGTTTTTTACCTGGGAGTGAAGAAGCTAAGATGGAGCCATGGATGATACCTATTAAATCAAATATGCGTAAAGTCTATAACAAACCAGATTTATTAGAAAAAATGCATGAAAATGATGCAATTGAATTAGTATCGTTAGCACACTTTCGAGGAAGAACCTTTGATAATGCAGCAGTAATAATAGATGAATTTCAAAATCTTACTAAACAACAATTCGCAATGGTACTAGGAAGATTAGGTAAAAATAGTATCATGATGTTTTGTGGAGATCGATATCAAATAGATTTAAAGTTTTCAAATGATAGTGCAATACACGAAGTTCCTAAAGTTAAAGGTTCTAAATTTGTTAATGAAATAATATTAAAAGATAATCACAGACACGAAGCATTAGACGAAATATTTGAATTATTACGCGATTATCATTAAATATATAACTAATAACAAAACAATAATACAATATGAAACTACATTCGTTTAAAGAATTTCTATTTGAAGCAAAGAAAAATGATGATGAGGTTGAGGTTGATGTAACAAAGGCTCAACAAGCATATTACAAAGATCTTCCTAAATCTACTGCTAATAAGAAGAAAGCTCAAATTACAAAACAGGCTGATATGGATTCTGACGATCCATCAGCATACAAAGAATTACCTGGTGATAAAAAAGCTCAACAGCAAGGTAAAGTAAAAACATCTAAGTATACCGATGCTTACAATAAAAAGTACGGTAAGAAAAATGAATCAGTTCTTGAAGCTGCTTCAGATAGATTTTTACAATCAGCTGCTAGAAATTTAGCTTCACAACTTAAAGGTAAATCTGCTGATAAAGATACGTTAATGAATCATTTAAATTCAATGCCATTAGCTAACAGACTTAAACAAGATGAACTAGATAAAATCATTGATTATACAATGAAGGAAATGGGATTATCTGAAAGTGTAATGAGTGATATTCATTTATTATCTAAAGAAGCAAAAAATGTTAAAGACTTTGTTAAAAAATTCTTTGACGAATACGGTGATAAAGTTCCTAGGGATAAAGATTCTGAAGAATGGGTAACTGGATTATACATGAATGAAGGATTATCTATTAATGAAGCTGATAAAAAAGACGATGATGAAGCCGATAAGAAATTACTTAATTCTGGACCTATTGGAGACGATGCTATAGAAACTGCTTTAAAGAAAAAGCAAGAAGATACCGGAGTTGATATTAAAATATTACGAGCAGTAATGCGAAAAGGTATGGCTGCTTGGAAAGCTGGTCATAGACCAGGTGCTACACAACAACAATGGGGTTATGCTAGAGTAAATTCATTTTTAACTGGTGGTAAAACAATTGGAACTAAAGCTAATCCAGGACCTGATGGTAGACTTGGTAAAATGGCAAAACTTATATAATGAAACTTAAATCATTCAATCAATTCTTAAATGAAAGAGTATCAGTTAACATAGTTGACTGTGATAATTGCGATTGGAGTTGGAACTTACAAGACGGTGGTGACGATATGTATGTATGTCATGAATGTGGCTATGATAACGATCCATCATTAAGTGAAGCTGAAAAGTTAGAATGGAAAGATTCAGATGCGCCAGATGCTAATGGAAAATTTAAAGAATTAAATCCTAAGGATCTAGCAGCTTGGTTAATTAAAACTCGTAAAGGAGATCTTGCAAGAATACAAGCTTCGTTAACTCAGCAAATAGTATTTAGACGAAATGAAGATCCTAAATATGCTGATAAAATGGAAAAGACTCGAGATGAGGTTAAAAAGCAATTAGGACGAGATGAATCCTTAAATGAAATTAAGAATAAAGATCGTAAGAAACCTTTAGTTGGTCATACAAGAAAACGTGGATATTACAAAGAAGATCCACCAGATATTGGACTATATTCTAAAGGAGGAAGAGATGCTATTAAAGGAACTGGTTATGCTAATAAAGAAAAGGCAAATTATACAGTCGGTGAACTTGATAAATTAATGAAGGATGGCGAACGAACATGGGCAATGTCAATCGCAACCACAATGGAAACGAGAGCTAAGAAACATAGAAATCAAACACAAGGAATGCGTGATGCAATGAAGATTTTCAGAACATGGATAGACAAAAACAAAAAGAAAAAATGAACCTAGAATCATTCAACGAATTTAAATTAAACGAAGGTAAGCAATTATTACTAAGAAGCGAAGATAAGAATGCTGATTTACCTAGTGCATATCCAGAATTTACGATAATCAAACCTGTTAGAGATTCAAATATTGTTGCATTCATACCAAAAACATCTAAAGATCTAGATAAAATAGATTCACTTGGTAATACTAGCAAACTTGATATTTGTAAACAATTAGCAATATTTGCTATGAAGAAAACTAAAATGTTTTTCATGCCATTCGAAGATTATGAAGGTGCAGGTTATGCAATCAAATTAGATATGGATGATCTTATTAAAAAACTAGGAAGATAACAAATGGATATTAAATCATTTAATCAATTCTTAAACGAGAAGAAAGGAACTACCTTATATAGTCCTGGTAAAAAGGATGCTGTAAAAGGTACAGGATATGGATCTAAAGAAAAAGCATTAGATACCATTAAAATAATAGACAAATTAAAGAAGAAGGATCATATGCATGCTATGGCAATCGCAACTACTATGATGAATCGAGCAAAGCATTCTGCTAATCAAACACAAGGAATGCGTGATTCAGTACCAGTCTTTAAGAAATGGATCGAGGATAACCGAAAGACTTAAATATATAAACTATGAAACTATTAACGAGAAACGAATACAGTAAAGTTAGCGAAAGTCTTAAATATCATATTGATAATAAGCTTACTATTACAGAATCAATCTTTAGGTTAGGATCTGATGCATATCACGATCTAGTCAATGAAGTAAGATCTTTACATAATGAAGGTAAAATTAATCTAAGTGAAGATGATACTTATATAGTTGAACGTTTACAGACCGGTAAGAAAGGAACTTATTTAGATAGAAAAACCGGAAAGAAAACAACAGTTTCTTTAGATGATCCGCATTTAAGAAGAAAAAACGAACCTACCGAAAATTTATTCATTGTATATAGACCTAATAAAAACGGAGATAAAGATCCTGATACTGGATTAATCAAAGCGGTTGCATTAGGATTTGGTGAAGCTCCTGCTGCTGGTAAACCAGACGTTAGAAAAAAGCATGAAGATGAAGGTCGTAGAAAATCTTTCTTAGCCAGACACAAATGCAAACAACAAAAAGATCAGAACACTGCAAGATGGTGGTCTTGTAACATTCATTTATTCGCATCACAATTAGGATTGAAAACTAACGATCCTTGGTAAACAACAACAATATGGCAAAGTGTAAATCTTGCGAAGAAAAACAAGAAGCTTTTCAAAAACTTATTACAGAATTCATATCATCACCTGCAAAGATTGGTGAAAAGGTATTTGAAGATTTTAAAATCACAACACATACTTGGATTAGGAAGTTTTCTAAAGACTTAAATCCATCTGATTTGAAATGGCATTGTGATGAAAGTGATCGTATCATTTTTGCAATAAACGAAAATGATTGGGAATTTCAGTTTGATAATGAATTACCTATTAAGTTACCAGTCAATGAAAAGATTCAAATCACAAAAGACCTTTGGCATCGATCAATAAAAGGCAGTACAGACCTCGTACTTTTTATTCAAGAAGTATAATTTATTCAAATATTATCGGCAGTGGTTAATTAGGATATGGCAGATATCATTATATGCTTGATATCTAATAATACTAATATCATTTTTGCACATTCTCTACAATCACGAAAAGACCACCCGAAGGTGGCCTTAATCGCTTAACAACAAATTAAAAATTAAATCTTAGAAAGGTTGAGCTACTAGCAAGTTTTGTGTATCGTATGATTTAGTTAAAAGCGCTCCTGCTTCCACCATCATTTGATTTCTAGTGTTTTCTGAATCCTTTACTTCGAAGCCATAATCGTGAGATGCAAAATCGGTAATTCCATTAACGATATCCCATACAGATTCTTTAGTTCGAGCGTTTTTCTTTTGCCCATGTGTTAATTCGCTTGGTTGAATACCCATTTTCTTAAATGCATTGTATGTTTCACCATAGTTAACGAATGGTAGTATTGAAGTATCTTCACAATTTGAATTTCGTTGAATTGTTTGAATTGCTCGTTCCATTTCGTTTAATGAAGCTGGTGTGTTCGCTGCAATTTTTACTTTATCAACAAATCCTTGAGGAACGAAGTTATTGTTTTCGATTCGTTCAAGGTTTTTGTGAAATTGTTCGAATGCTTGTGGTGTAATGTTAGTCATTCTAATACTCTCTTCGAATTCCTTAGTTACAAGGCCATTAGTACACCATAATCGGTACATATATGGATCGACTTCTAAACCATTATATGTTCGTTGAAAGTTTAATCCTCCTTGAAATACCTCTTGTTTAGAATCTAAACCACTTCCAGTAATTCCGAACTCTGAATTTGGATTAGTTGTTTTTACAATGATGTTTCCGTTATTATCATTTTCTACGTTAGAAACGATAAGACCATTTTTATCGATAGTTCTCTCGACAATATCGAAGAAATTATCGGTAGACACCCATGAACTTCCAGTTTTATGAATTCTCTGAATTACTCGATCAGGTGAAACTAGAAGAGTTACGTTTAAACCTTTTTTCGATGAGATAGCGTCCTTCATAGTATTAAGAAGTGTATTAGTGAATTGTTCACCAAATACCGAATTAAGTTTACCACCGAATGTTTGCGCTAACCCTAGCACCGACATAATATCTTTTACTGCTCGTTTGCTCATTACTAAACGAAGACCATGATAATCAACGGTATCGAGAGTAATAAATTTAAGCTCGTTCAGATTGATTTCTTTACGCATCGGTTGTTTAGTTGAAGTTGCGTTTTTAAACGAATTCCAATGCTCTTGAGAGATTTGTTTTGATAAGTTCATATTTTTGAATTTGTGTTTTGAATTATTAATTATATGTTGTTGTTTGATAAAAGTTTCGAATTATTGTTCGCTGTTATTTTCTTCATTAGTTTGCTCTTGTCGAGAAAACATCATATTGAATAGTTCTTCCTCTTTAAGCATATTATCTTTTTCTTTAGCGATTCTTTGCTTTATTTCTTCGTCTCGTTCTAAACGTTTGATATCGTAATTTACAGAACCTGTTGAATTTTCAAGATCAAAGAATAGTTTTTCGTATTTGTAACCTCGACGATTTTTAGTAAATTTAATGTATCTATCACCAGCGAACTCGTTAGAATATCGAAGTTCACACATTCCTGTTGTATTGTGCTTTAGTTTATTAGAACCGACGAAATTACCTCCTTTAGTTACTTGTTGAATAGCAAGGAATGAAGTATAATGTTTACCGCGATTAGCGCCTTTATTATGAGTAACCATAAGATCGATAAACCATTTTTCAGCGTGAGTCCTTGGCATGCGATTAGATGATTGTACTGCTTCTTGAACTTCGATGAAAGAATCGATAAGGATAATATCCCAACCTAATTTGAAAGTTCTCTCGATGATTTCTTTTGGATTAGAATCGAGGTAATCGCAAAGGAATAATGTTTGTATGTTTTTGAATTTTGGGTAACGTTGTACGTAACCGAACATATCGATTTGATTCATTTCGCCAGATATGAATAGTACTTTTTTGGTAGGATCGTTGGCTTGTATTTCGGCAAGAATATCGAGGCCGAATGTAGATTTTCCTATTCCGGGATCTCCAATAAGCATGTAGTTTGTAGCAGGGAAGAAACCGCCATCGCTCGAAAACATGTAATCGACGGGAGTTTTTGTAAGCATGGGTTTAAAGATTTTTGGATCGAATTTTACATCGGCCATTCGGGTAAGTTTTAAACGTGCTTTTTTTGGTTTTTGATTTGCCATAAGTTGTTTTTTGATATATGTTTAATTTGTTATATGTAAATATAATAAAAATAAATGGTAAAAAAAAATTTTTGGACACTTATTTTTCAAAAGTTATTAACAATTTTATGTTAATAAGCTAATAGATCCATTACTCGATTTTTATTAAGCAGCATGACCTTACCATATTGTAAGTTCATTGAGGAACATGATTGAGTATAGTTAGTAGGACATTGACCATCGTTTAATAATAGATCGAATGTAAGTATGATCCAATTTAATGCATCAATACCGGTTGGTGAATTATAGAACATCCAACCTGCAAAATACATTCTAGCACGATTTGGCATTACGCCTTTTTTGAATGATTCACGTAAAATTTGATTAATATCTTCGCTTGGAGTATTTGCATTACGGATTTGATCGAATGTTAAAGTTGAATCTGGATTAGTTTGTTCGGTAAGATTGATATAAGACTTTTCGGTAATAAGTTTAGATGCCCATACACTAGGATCCATTTCCATAGTTAAGTCTCGTTTACGTGTATTTAATATTGTTATTTCACGAAAGCCAAATTGACGTAACATTGCTGCATGTTCGTGATCGTTAATTGTAAAGTCTGCACCATTATCTTTAAATTGTTTAGCAATTGCAAAGAATATATTATGAGTATCAATTAAACCGTTTTGAACCCATGTTGATAGTTCGGTTTGACCATTATGTTTATCACGAGTATGTTTGTATTGTTTAGATATTCTTAATGCTCGATCAATGATTGCTTGTGTATTAATTCTAGGACCTTTTGGGTATGGCTTAGATTGCTCGTTAATAGAATATGGTGTAGCCTCGCTTGAAAATACATAAGGATCTTGTAAAAGTTTGGTGTGTTGCATCCAGCGACTTTTAGCAGTCATTTTATATACAGTATCGTCGACTAAATCTGAATCAATTAGTTTATGTGGTACATTAAGTTTATCTAGATTTATTGTTTGCCACATTGCAAATAAAGGTTGATCGATAATTAATTGATCGAACTCGTATTTTTCGCAAAGCTTATTGATATGTGAAATAGGATCAGATTCTTTGAAAACATAAAATGGGTAACCTTTAGAGTGTAGATCCTCAGTAAACTGAGTTATAGAAGAATGAAACAATTCAATATTTTTGCTTGAACAGTTTGATAGTATTTGTTTTTCACGATCACCTGCAAAGTAGTATGGCGAATAGTATACGAATGTACAATCGCCTTTTAATTTGTTAGTTAAACGTGAGTCTAAACGAAATGAGTGAGTTACCCAGATTAATGATTTCATATTTGTTGTTATTTTGCTGTTAAAAGTATTTCTGGCCAAACTTGTGTAATTGAATGGCACAGTTCATATTCTTCCTCCTTTACAAAGAAGTGAAGTAATGTTTCTACGATGGATAATGATTTATCGGTATCCCAACCTTTAGGATATGTACGATCAGTAAGTAAATCCATTAAAGGTTTTTGCTCCTTGATGTTATTTACCGGTTCTTCGATTTTGTATATGTTTTCGATGAACGCAAGGTACTTTTCTTCGCTTACGTATTTTAATTGTTCGCTCATAGTTATTATATGCTTATTTATTGGTTTTGTTTCCATAAACATAATTGTATGCATAAGCAGGAGAAAATATACGTTCCTCTTGTTGTTTAGGTTGTTTAGCCGCTTTTTCTTTACGGATTTGAGAATCTCTCAATAGTTGTTCGGATAACGATAAGTTTTGTTTACCGTGTTTCGCCTCCCATGCTTGTTGACGATTAATGCGCTCGAATTGTGAAATGATTGCGTCTTGTTTTTCGTAGGATGTTTTTCCTCCTCTAGATGATTTTGCCATAATTTGATGTTTTTTATTTGTTTTTTAATTATAGTTAAATATAATACTTTTTATTGGTAAAAAAAAATTTTTGGACACTTTTTTTTCAAAAAAATTAAAAAACTTATTAACAATCAAATGTTAACAATCCTGTGAAGATAATTCGCACAAACCTCTCGGATTAAATAGGTTGTGCTAGGGAATTGCTAACAATATTAATAGATTATATTAAATGTAGTATTTCATGTACATAGAAGATATCCACAATATTGTTAGCAATAACTAATAGTACTTTATATAGATTTACCGTTACTGGTATCTGCATGTAATTTGTCGAGCATTTCTAATTTGTCGTTTGCATCGACTAGCATTTCTAAAGCTTCGTTTGCATTGTTGTAAAAATCACCGGTTGAATGATCGCCAATTCCTGCTGAATGATTTCCTAGTAAGTCTAAAGTTAATAATGCTTTTTGCTTATCTGCTTCTGCCTGAGTTTTAAGCATTTTGAATAAAAAATAGTTCATGATGTATGTTGTTTATAGTTATATTTGTTTTATATGATAAATGTATAAAGTAGTTTCACACCATTCAGATCGTTAGCCGCGCTGGAGGACTTCTGGGGATCGTTGGCTCAGAACTTCTCTCGCAGGCACTCGACGCATCTCATTTATTATCGCGTTTCGCACACGGAGGTTCGGATGTCTGTGATACGGATAGCATATTACAGCGATGAGGTTCACATTGTCCGTTTATAGACTCTTTACTATTATTCAATGATTTCTATTACTGAGAATCGACTGAATACCGGCCCTGCCCTCGACATGGGTTACAATTTGGTGGGCAAATCGGATAAATATTTCAAATTGTTAATAACTTTCCGAAAATAGTTGTCAAAAAATTTTTTTTTACCACCTTTTTTTATTATATTTACATATAACAAATTAAAACATATCAAAATTATGACAAACGTTCGTACAAAAATCCAAAATTTTCTTTTTAACGTTGAAAAGGATCCTACCGATTCTTCTAAACCATTCCCTATCTCTAAAATCAACCGTATCGTAGACCACGATGGTATTGGCACTACATGGTTAGTGTATTATACTGATCTTAACAACCAAGATCAATCAATTCTCGTAAGAGAATACGAATACAACCGTTTCGATGGTAATCAAGGGTGGATAATGCCACAATCTTACACTAACGCTTTAAATTCTTTAAAATAATCAACATGGAAAAAACAATAGACATCAAAATTTACGAAAAGCTAAAACGAGACAATCAAATTCTTAAACAAGCTTTGAGCGATCAAATAGATTACCATCATTTTGTAGGTAATGATGATTGCCCAATCACTAACAACGAAAAATTCGTTACATTGTATAACCTTGCATCTGATGCATTAAAAAATCTATCTAAATAATGAAAAGGTACACTGTTAAAATACATACCGGTCACGGTAACACTCAAAACTTACATCATACCAATAATTTTGCCGAAGCGATTTCACTCGAAGACAATTTACGTAAAATACATGGTGCTGATAACGTCTGGATTGCCGATACCATCGAAGAAATACTAGTAGGGTAAACTATTAGGTGCTTTTATCATATAATAACTATAACAATTCCGTATGCAACACAATATTGAACAACAAAATACCAAATTTTGCAAATGTGGGTCAAATATTCCATCGGCTCGTCAAAAATTAGGCTATAGTGTTTGTGTAGAATGTTCAAGCGAACCAGCATGGTCTTGCTCGGCGTTAACATATCACAAAACCGGCAATACAATTGAAATTATTAAAGATCCTGAAGTAGCCTACAATATAAATCAAATGGCTAACCGAAAATCGTTCGGCGTTATGAACGGCATCACTGGTAATTGGTCACGCTATAGAAAACCTAATACAGACGCTCCTAAGAAAAGTACTATTGATCGTACTGGCGAAATTGTAAGCGAAAAACGTGTTAGTATCACAATTCCTGAATGTAAGGAAGATCGTTTTGATACAATTGGTCCTAAAGCAATTGCCATGGACATAAATGATGCATTAGATTATGTCCGAGAGCAATATAAGGATGGTTGGTTAACACAGGATAGCTTTGTAAGACTGTGTATTATCATAAAGCATCAATCGGCTAATCCATGATCCTCTAACCAATCCCAATTAGCTTCATGAAGTGGTAACATTTCAGATTTTCGTTGTCCTGTATATTCTACAGCGTAACGATGATTTATTAAATACTGATTAACATCAACACCATCACTATTCGTAATAGTACCTAGAATACGACCGAACTTACCACGATTATCTAGAACCGTTTCAATCTCACAAATTTCTCCTATAGGAAGCAGCTCCTCTACAATTCTACTAGCAAGCTTACCAAAACGTTTTTCACGTAGGTTTCTAGTACGTTTTTCTGGAGTATCTACTCTAAATAATCGGATACGTTGTTTTCTTAGGACCATATTAAATCCTAGATCTATGTCTACGTCAACGGTATCTCCGTCAACAACTCTAACTATGGTACAATGATAATGATACATGAAAGATTTTTCTTTATTTATCGAAGAAACAAAAAACAAATAGCATCATATAATACTCATGAGCGAAATACTACACCTATTAAAAGAAACAAATCGCCTAGAACGTCAAGCGACGGAACTATTCGGTACTACTAACGTCAATGTGCGAGCAACGGCTACAGAGATACTCGTATCCGGTTATTTAGCTTGGAGTACTGGCTGCAGTTTTAAACATCTAGGAGGAAATCAACGTGGATACGATATTATCGATGGCAACGGTATTACCTATGAGGTAAAGCATACCCATACGAGTAAAAGCCATTTCAATTATGGCGGTCTGATCGATAAGGACGCCGACTATGTTGCCTTCATACAATGGGGATATCTAAGTGATACTGTACGTAGCGCTACTATAATACCTACAATCGAAGTTCAAACCGAACTGGATCAACGTGGTAGATTATCAAATCGAAGATTATCAAACCTAAAAGGTCAAGACATTACAAACGACTTTAATAACTATCTGCATGAATTGGCACAAAACTAGAATAAGCTTAGATATACTAGAGAGAGAAGTACATCTACATCTACTAAGAGATACTCAACAAATAGACCAGCTAGGTAAACGGCTACAGAGAGAGTACGTACCACAAGGTCCTCTAGCAGGGTTATTTCTAGTAGACGATCGAGGTATATCTCATTTACTATTTCAGGGAGACGTTCAAAACAAAACGATAGTACACGAAGTCTTTCATCTAACTCATTATCTACTAGAGGAAGCAGGACAAACATGGGATAGTAACAATCACGAGATATATGCATTAACGATCGAGTATTTATATGAACGTGTAGAAAGGTTTCTAAAAGAGATCGAGCAGCAAAAAAAATCTAGCCTAGAAATTTCTTAAAAGCCATATTCGATACCTTCCCTACATCACCAAAGTTTCAGCACCACAAACATCCCGGAATTTCATGGGCCCACGCCGGTAGTTCAAAACCATCCTAAGGTTAACGCGCTATTCAAAGTGGTACTATCAGCAACATCATCACACACTCCTAAGGCTTCAGACTAGTAAGCAGACTGTCATCATCATACTATGTAACAGCTTACCGGACAGCAGCAGGACAGACAGACTGACAGACAGCAGCAGCCCTTTGACCAGTTGGCAAGACAGACTGACAGACAGCATCAGACAGACTGACAGCAACAGACGCCACTTAACGCGTAGCTACTACTCTCTTAGTGTACTAAAGTTCTTCTCATGTTGTAGTTCTAGACTGCTTCTGCAATGCATCTACTGTGCTTCTGAACATCAAAAGGGTTTGTTTTGTTGTAGTATCCCGGAAGTTTAGGTGGCCAAGACTGGACGTGCTTTCATACAGAAACAGCCCCGAGAGTATCGTCGTATTACGTATCGTCGCTCCCGGCCTAGGTCTTTTTTGATTCCTAGGTGATAAAAAGGGATCCTGAGTGATCCTATGTGATAGTTGTTGAGGTAATATATGATACTACTATTCACCTGGTGGTCCAATAAGCACAAATATGTCATTTTGTCATATCCTAGGAGGTATCATAGTGATAATGTTGATCTAATGTGACACCTGACAAGTTGTCATATCCATTTAGGGTTAGACTAGTATGTTAAAAAATTGTTAAGGTGGTCCAAGGTGGGTCTAGTGACAAATTGTCATATCCTACAGCAAACTATTAGTAGTTCTACTATATAGGATATTGATCAGATACACACTATAGGTAGTTTATTATTATATGACACTTTGTCAGGGTAGTTTCATTAACCTCCTTGATAAGAGGTTGCTTCGTAACGTTTATCGTTATGATACCTTAGAGTAGATTCGAAGATTTGTTGGCTTAGTTCCTCCGTTTTACCAAATACTACACTATGCTCTATATAAGTATAGCGACTATGTTCGTTACTACGCTTGGCTAGTTGCGTTTTGATAGTTTCGATTAACTCGTCCTCATCAGAGTACATTAATAAATCGCTATTACATTGTACTTCAAAATCAGCTCCACCTTTCGGCTTCCATCTTTCGGTTCCTTCGTTAAAACCATAGTTCTCGTAATACTGTGCGGTAATCTTAATTGTTGCGTTCATATGCTTCGTTTTATATTAGTGGGTTCTTCGTCCTTCAAATTCTTTCATACCGATTAGGTCTCTCTGACGCTTGATAAAGTAGGCCAGTTTCGTACTAAGGTATTGGATTCTGTTGTTATCCAGTTCCATAATAGCGATGTTCATTAGAGATTGATAGTACTCGATTTTCGGAAGGTAACCTCGTTGATGTTTGCTGTTTTTCATTTGATGTTTATTTGATTATTAATTATAGTTAAATATAATACTTTTTTCGGGCAAATAAAAATTTTTTATGTTAAACTTTTGTTAAAGTTATTAACAATCCTCTGTTCATAAACTGGTGAATAAGAGATAGAGATATTACTATTAGGTC
>VMHT01177363.1_pt1 | contig 15074 bp, 26 predicted proteins | sample 4693611 | NCBI WGS metagenome assembly VMHT01 (sample SAMN12280063, study PRJNA550983) | marine metagenome | isolation source: seawater sampled from same location over 5 years 0.02-0.2 micron viral filtrate | place: USA: collected off the coast of southern California halfway between the port... ... | reverse complement strand
GATATTAAAGTAATGCCTCCACAAAATCAAACAATAGAAGACGTATATAAAAAGATGGAGCTTGATATGCTCTACTCTGGTAAGTCATCTGGAGAAGGTGGTAGCTTAATAAGGGCTATGCAAAGTCAAGCCAGCTTAAACCGTATGCCTCAAAGTGGTTCTATAGAAAGCCTTACTCCTGTTGGAGGATTAGATTTGCTAGCTGAAACAGCTATTACTGGTGCAAGTCAAATGAAAGATATGAATCCGCTAGCTGTATTACTAGCTGGAGCATTAGCACCTGGAGCTTATAAAAATATAAAGACTAGAAATACACCTGCTCTTTTAAAGAAGTTTGATATTAAAGTAAACGACCCAGTATATCACAACACAACAATTGGTAACGCTGCTGGTATCCTTAAAAAAAATCGTATAGGAGCAAAAAATCCAGGAGAATGGGCATACAAAGGTAAAAGAGGACATAGCGTATCGGTAACAAGAGATCCAGAATATTCATTAGTTCCAGGTTTAAGTTCTTCAGATTTAGATGTTCAGTTAGTTTTAGATAAAAAAAGTATATCTAAGATGAGAGGAACTAAGGTTGAACCATATGTTTATAAAAATGTTGAATATTATAAAGGTGAAAAATATAAAAGCGAATTTACAAAGGGTCAGCCAAAATTTGAATCAGAGGAAAGAGTTTACAATAAAATTGGTATTCCAACTGGTCATATAAAAGCAATTAAATTAAGGGGTTTTCCAGAGGGGATATCTGCTAATGATGATACTGCTTTATCATTAATAAAAAAATCAACTGAAAAAAATATACCACTTATAGTAGAACCTGGAGCAGAAAAAAGAATTGGTGGATTACTTAATATAATGAATCCAAAACAAAAATCAAAAGCACTAAAGAATATAAAATTTACAAAATCTGGTGGAGCAGATACTAAGTTTAAAAAACTTTCTGGCGGTAGCAATGAGTATGAAGCTGTAATTGATGGAAAAAAATATAGCATATATAAAGAAGGAGGACAGTTCTACGCTGATCAAGTAGGACATTTAGGTGATACCCTTGATGAGGTAACTGACTTTATTAAAGCAGGTGAATATGATGCAGCGATAGAATATAGTAGAATGTAATTATGCCTAACAGAAAAGCTAAAGATAGAAAAAGAAAGCGTTTAAAACTAGCAATACAGAATAAGCGTAGGAAAAGAGAATTGAAAAAATTAGAAAAGGAAAAGGGTAATGAATCAAGAATTAAATGAAAGAATTGCAGAAATTTTACTAGGTAAAATTGAAAGCGGTAAAATTGATGTAAACTTTATAAATAAAATGCTTGAAGGTAATTTACAGCCAGAAAACTTCAAGGGGACAGGTATGATGGGAGTTGGGCTGTACCCTGAAATGCAAAGACCATTTAGAAAGAAGAAAGTTACTAGTTTATCTATGGAACAACTTAATAAAGGAGAGTCTAAATCTATAGATGATATTATAAATCAATCCGATATGGCTGAGTTCTTATCTAAAGCTATGTCAGATAAAACTAATGTAGATTCTAGAGATATGCCTATGAAAACAGATATCACTAAGTATTCTTCAGATGATCCAATAGATTTATTATTTAAAATGAAAGATAATCAGAGAAGAAAACCTTCTGATATAAATGATTTAATTAAAATTTTGGAAGACTTAGGTAAAGCTAAACCTGTTATAAGTTAATTATAATCTATCTTCATTTTTTTGCTGTCTCTTCATAAGGAGGCGAGTTTTCTTCTTTTCTCGTCTCCTTTTCTCCGACTTCTTTTCATAAAATCTTCTTTCTTTATATTCTTCCATCACACCACTTTCATTGAATACCTTTTTAAAGCGTGAAATTAACCGTTGTACGCTTTCATTTTTCTTTTTGGTTACTTCTATTGGCTTGGCTTGCAAAGTTTCTAATTTCATATAGTCTCCATATGGTCAATCATATTTCTTATCTTATCGTAACTCCCATATCCATCATAAAAGTCATCATACCAATCAAGGCTTGGTCTTCTGGTTTGCCTATTCTTACTTGTGCTTCGAACAATATCTGTGGATAGTGTTATATTAACATTAGGTTGGCTGTAATCACATCCTTTTAATCGAGGTTTACAGCGAAGAAACCACCAAGCATTATATTTTTTCCATCTCCTATGTGCTTTTAAATAAGGATGATTTCTATGCACATAAACCTCTATCTTCATCATAATCCTCATCATCTATTACTTCTACTTCCCAATCATCACATATATATTCAAGAACATTCTCTTTGTATTCTTCTATTGCTGATTGCCTATCCTTAGCTTCAACTTGAGCATAGCTAGTGCTTTTTACTGTATATTCATTCATCCTATTATCTCCATTTCAAATTGTTTCTTTTCTTCTTCGTGACTTATAGCTGATTGTAAATCTTCAAACAGCTTACAACTATCACCTGCGTAACCTACTTCAACAGACCCTGTAGTTCCATATCTATTCTTAGATACTACTAACTGCATTTCATTCTCAGTCCATATACGACCATCAGCATCTTCTTCTCCGTACCTTGATATATATGGGTAGTGTGTGAATGCAACTATCTCAGCATCTTGTTCTAGATTTCCAGACTCAGCAAGATCAGATAATCTTGGAACTGAATCTGTTCTATATTCTATATTCCTATTTAACTGCGACACAAGTAAGACGCACATATCTTCTGCTTTAGCTAACCATTTATATTGCTTAGTAGTCTCGCCTATCTTATGTCTTAAATCCCTTCTATCATTAGATGGATATTCTATTAAACCTATATGGTCATCTATAACTACATCTGGTTTAACGTTTTTAATTTCGTGAAAGCTATCAGCTAAAGTTCTTATATCATCATACATATAAAGTTTATCTTTATAGTTCTGATGTATAAAATCCATAGCTTCGTGTACCTTTGTTTTGCTAGATGGTATGCCGTGCCGTAGATTCCTGTAAGATATATTATCTCCCTCCATAGCTATAAACTTCTTCATCATTTCTGTGTTAGGCATTTCTCTATTAAACATAGCTACTCTGTATCCATTCATAACTAGGTTTCTAGCTATATTAGCTGCTACTGTAGTCTTACCATTCGCTGGTCTACCAGCTATAATAGTTATCTCACCTCTAGTCATACCAGATATAACTTTATCAAACTTACTTATACCAGTTTTAATATTTGTTTTTCTGTTAAATATAGATTGTCTGGTTTCTTCAAGCAAATCATCCATACTAAACTCTTTTGTTGGTTGAAGCTTTATAAGATTACCTATAAGAGTATGTGATTCATTAAGTAAATCACTTATATCATTTGAGTTATCTTCTGTTAAGCCACCAAGTTTCTTAGAGTAACTACCAAGTTCTCTTCTAAGCCAATATCCGTGTAGCATTTTAGCATAGTATTCTGCTCTTGAAGGTGTAGCTTCCGATGTAGCTATTTCAGTTATCTCATAAGACAACTGCTTACCTATATATTTTTTCTGTGGATAATTATGAACAACACTAACTATATCTATATCCTCTTTCTTATCATTTAGGGATAGTATAGTCTTCCATACATTTCTATGAAAGTCATTATAAAATACGCTTGGCTCTTCTACCCATTTCTTTGCTAAGTCTAAGTTACTAGGTTGCATTATTACAGATGCAAGTAATGACTTCTCTGTTGATTCACTAAACAAACAATGTACCCTGTCTTTCTAGATGCTCAATCCTCGTTAATGATACTTCATAATAAGTATCGTCTATTTCTGATCCTATACATTTTCTTTCATTAATATAAGCTGATTCAGCTGTAGTGCCAGAACCAATGAATGGGTCATATACTAAATCGCCTTCATCAGAACTCTTACTAATAAGATATGATATAAGTTTAACTGGTTTCTGTGTTGGATGTAATTTGTTTCCTGTTCTCGCAAATGTAAATATGTTAGGGTCTCTACCACCATTTAATATTCTTCTACCTTTTGAAACAAACAATATCATTTCATATTTAGGGGCATAATCACCCTTTAAATCGCCCATACTTGTATTGTTCTTTTCCCATATCAATATATTTTTAATCACAAAGTCTCGTTGAAGAGCTTGTTTGAATATATCTACATTATGGAAAGAGCAAAACACATACATATTAGTATTATCTTTTAATACCCTGTAAGACTCAGAAGACCAATCTTCAACCCAATCGAGATTATCATCCCAATGTATTCCCTCGTACCTCTTGGCTCTATGATTACTTCTAAACTTCATACCATAAGGTGGGTCTGTTATTATAAGGTCAATAGATTTATCTTCCATTCTTCCCATTGTTTTCATACAATTCTCATTGTATATCTTAATCGATTTTTGGTGGGATTCTGTCAAGTGACTTCCTTTCATATTCTTTTTTTAATCCGTAAGCTGAGTTCTCATTCTTAATCATACCTATGAGATACTTAAGACCATACCCACGCTTATAAAATCTTTCGTGCAAGTATTGTCTGATCATTTTTCTAACAACTATATCCTGTATATCTTCTGTTTCAGATAAGAAAGAATACTTATCTAAATCATTAATCTCAAAGTATAGTGACGCACCATCAAACATATCATCTATAGATTCAAGTGTAAGCTTATCTCTTGATAGCCTTTTCTTTTCTATCCTTTTGGTATAGTCTTCGTGTTTTAATCTACTACCACAGGTAGGGCATCTTCGCATTCTCGGCATAACTTTCTCTCCATAGGTATGTTCTTAAATAAAGACTTATCATAATACTCTGATTTTACTTTCAATCCTGGAGACCAAGGTCTGCCGCAAGGAATACATTTAAACATATCGCTTGTTCTCCCAGCGTGCTTCCTGCCTTTTTTCTTATCTTCATCTCTTATAATTCCATCAAAATCAAACCAATCTTCATTGAAATAATTAACAAGCGTTTCCATCTGAGCGTATGTTTTTCTTCTATACTCATTTTCTCCATAGGCATCCGAAGATTCCTTCACTCTTCTTAAAGCGTCTGGTGTTATTTCTGCGCTTGGAGAGATTTCACCATTTCGCACCATTTCTCTAAAGGCTGGATTACGAAAACCGCCCCTGCGTCCTCTTTTACGACCTGTATATCCACTTCTTTCCCTGGTTTCAACCATTCTGCTATCCTCTTTCTTGTTTTACATTGTACTTTATATTGTTCTATTTTAATATCAACTTCTTGATGCTCACCCATAGACCTCCCATCAGAACCCCAAGCTCGCTGAGCGTTTAATCCAAAAGATGTGGCTATCTTAACACACAATCTCTCAAATCTATTTCCCTTTGCCTTGCTTTTACTTGGCATAGTAATGCCTCCTTACTTTTCTTCTAAGAGTTTTTTCACAGCTTACACATATGTCTTCTGCTACTTCACGCTTAGTGTAATATTCTTTATGACCACAAAGCATAACTTGTTTTTTAAGTTTCTTTATCTCCATTCAGAATACCAATACAGACCTATAAATGTGAGGATCGAACCTAATATCAATCCTAATAAAAATTCAGACATATTATTCTCCTTTTCCATATCTATTTTCTAGTGAAGTACCATCCATATATTCTGCTTCCATCCATTTTTTACCTGCATTATCCAGCTTATCATATTTAGGATAACAAGATAAACATAATATATAATTATGAGTAGATGATAATACAGCAGTGTATTTATCTTTTTCCACATCACATAATGAGCACTTGCTATTAAAATTATGTTTTTTCATTCCATTTATTTTCAAGTTTCTTTCCCTTCTCTTCTATGTATTTAACTAATTTTTCAGTATCTTCATTCATCTCTATGTAATTTTCTATCAACAATCCCATACGTTCAAGGTAATCCCTGTAGTACATAACTATTGATTCAAGAAGTTCTATCTCTTTTATTAACTCCTTATATGTTTTTTTATTCTTCTTTACTTTAGCCATCTATTCTCCTTTAATAAAAACAAAAGGCTGAGGATAGCTAGACACTAGAGCCCCAGCCCACCAGACACAGAGGATAAAATCGCCAAACTTCAATTATCAGATTAACAATTGACAGCCCCACATAAAAAAGGAATCCTTTCTTATTTAAGGTTGACAGTATCATATATCTGATTTGCCTCTGTACTGTGAATATCTTTTTCTTAATCTAAATATAATCTTTTTATCTTCACGTTTACTCAATTCATATATGGGTTTCTTTGGTGCTACTTCTCTATGAGCTTCACACATAGCACTTATACCCTCATCCCAACCCATAAGATCAGTCATAGATTCTTCTATCTTAATCCAATCTTTTATCTTCATCTATAATTCTCACATCAAATCCAAGCCTTGTTGCTTTTGCACAGACCCAATCACAAAAATCTTCTACATCTTTTTCAGTCATATCAGCTGTCTTTTCTATGCTTATCTTTTTTAACATAGGCTCTACATCTTCTATATTTTTAAAAACCATTCGTTCCTCTTTCTAAAAAAAGAGGGCTTAGAAATAATATAAAAATCCAAGCCCTCATTAACTAACAACTAACTAAAAAGGTAGTTCTTCCTCTTTCTTATCACCATCTTCCCAATTAAATATCATAGAAGCTTTAGGTGTTATCTTCTCTTCGCCTTCACTAGTAGTCCATTTTTCGTGATATATCTTTGCTATTACAGGCAAACCTTCTATATCACTCGCATCTAGTTCTGGTAGAAAAAACTTACCATCAACTTCTTCCATATTTAATCCAAAAGAATTAACAAGTTCCATATACGACCTATTAGAACCCATATTTTCGCTTAGGTTAGGGTATTCTTTTTTGTTAGGCTTCTTAAATCTAAAGAAACCTTTTGAACGGAAATCCCTACCGACAAAAGCAGAACCACTTACACTCTTACCCTTGTCATCTTGGTATTCCATCTCACTATTCTCCTCAGCTACGGTAAAAACCACTTCATAAATATCTGAAAGGAACTTATTTTTAACTTTTACATTCCTTTTTATATTTAAAGACTTAACGTGAGCTTTGTACTCACCTTCTGGCATAAGACCAGAAAAGTCTTGTCTTGGGTCATACCAAGAGTCTTGACTCTTAGAGCTGTCGAGTATTGTTCCGACATCAGCCATTCTTATTCTCCTGTTCTTCTTTGATTAATTGATCGATTCTACTCATTACTTTTTCTAGGTCTGGTTTAACAACCTCGCCATTAAAGATACTTCGCATTATCTTATCTTTCCATTCTTCGGAAAGTCCTTCCATCTTCTCCTCTAGCTTTTCTATATCTTCATCAGATAAAGTAAGGTCTTGTTTTCTATAAACATCATCAGCTATATTACCAAGTCTGTTTACAGCACGCTTGAATGCGTTAGTATTAGCACTCGCTAAGTTTTTATCTATATCAATAACGTGTTCAGCGGTGTGTGGTTTTCCACGTTTGAATTGAATTCTTGCAGAGCCAGGAGAAAAGAACTCCCTCCCTACACTATTGTCTTCAAATCTTAAAACACCAGTTACTATAACCCACTCAGCTCCTAAGAACTGTACTGGATTATTCCCTGCTGGTGACCAAGACCACCCAGGGTATAATTTCGTCAACTCATTACGCATATAGGCTTCTTCTACATAATCAAAACCATCTGGTCTCGTCTTTACATAAGCCTTAGGTGTAGTTCGTTGAGAAATATCTTTATGCTTTTTAGCAAGTGATTGTTCTAAGGTAATCTCTTCTACCTTTAGAATCTTATCTTTTTTATTAGCCAAATTCTAGCTCCTTAGATTTATTATTAACATATGGACATACATCTCTTGCATCACAATAGCTTTCACACTTCTTACCTCCCCAGGTTTCTTCTTCGCTACACATTTCTGGTAGCTTGTTAAGTTTTATAGCTTCAAGTAACGCATCTCTTTTAGTGGTAAACTTTTCTATTATATGGTCGTTGTGTATATATGGAACATCTATTAGATATATCTTATGCTCAACACCACGATCTCTTGACGCTTGTATACCACCATCACGTACAGTTATCTGTACATACATGTTATTTATTAATTTACCTTGTTTCTGTAACATATATCTATAACAATTTATTTGCCACTCCCAATCACCAAGGTCTGCTTTTTCAGGGTTTGCCCAATATCTTTTTACTTTTTTAGGTTCTCCTTTTTTACCCCACTTACCATTACGTAAGTATACGGCTCCAGTTGGGTCATCCTCTAAGTAAAAGTCTAATCCAAGTACCTGTGCCACCTTATATGAGCCTGCATTCTTATAGTCTATAAGCGATTTAGTATCTTCATCATAGAGGTCAACTATACCAGTTATATCCATTCCTTCCATAGCTATTTCAGCTAGTTCTTCATCGGCATTACCTTCAAGCCTTGAGTGATGAAGTGTTCCTGCTAATGCAAATGCATGCTCTTGTGGGTCAACATAATAATCTTCTGTTCTTTTAAGGTAAGCCTCACAAGTACCTATAAGGCACTCAGTTACCGATGGCTTCCTATCTGGGTCTCTTTGTTTAGCCAACTCTTTTAACATTGGTATAACTATACCCATTCTTTCAAGTTCTAGCTTCCCATTCTCAAATACATCTTCAAAAGATATGTATTCTCCGTCTGGGTATTTAAATCCTACTGCTGGCATTTGTTCCTTTCTTAACTATTTATTACTAATAAATATAGCTCTTAAATATAAATTAACCAAGTATTAAATAAAATAATTTTTTACTTGACAAACTGTCGTTTAACGCTTATATTGTTAATACCTCTGGTTGGTTGTGCTATATATACTATATATATATTATATATACTATACAGCATTTAAGTAGTCCTGTATATATACATCATCTACTACATTTAAATTATCACCATTGAGCTTATGGATTCTTCTTAATATATATCCACGTAGCTCTTCAAGACCAAGTACTTTTATAAAATCTTCTATGGTTACATCTTTCTCTTCAACCGATGTTAGCCATACTGCTTCATCACCGAACTCAAATCCTGTCTTGGTATGACTTATTTCATTACCAAGCTCTATTCCTTTAGATACAATAGATTGGCATATAGTAATCCAGTTCTTTATCTTATCAGGGTTATTGGTTCCAGAATGATATCTAAATTCAATAGTTCCAAGATATACTCTTGCGTGTAGATTTAGTCCGTGATATCTAGAGTCATTATACTTATCAAAATCTGGATAGGTATCAGAACTTTCGTACCAAGACTGTATAAGATCAGAGTTAGAGTTTATTCTTTTAATGTGATGTTTTTTCATAGGTACTCTTCTGCACCACCTAGATTTACTTCTTGAAGGAGGAACTATTTTAAATATAATATCCTCAAAAGTTTTTGCTACTATCAATATACCTTTTAGTTGCTCGTAGAATAAATCTCTAGCATCTATATGTATATGTAGTCCACAGCTTCTGTTTACCTTAAAGTCATTATCTAGCAGATAGTTACCCATATTATCTATTTGTCTAAACAGATAATCACCCGACATAGGTTTAGATATATACTCTACACCTTTGTAATCTTCATTGTGTGCATTCACGCTCCCATCGTATGCTTTCATAAAGTCAAATTGAGAGCAGTCAAAGTCATCTATTCTTTCATCATAGCCAGTAGTCTCTATTTCTATACCCACAGCTCTTTCAAACTTATTTTTTACATAGGTGTTACCATCTGGCATTATCATATCTACGTTTGAATTGTATGAGTCAAGGTCTACGTCTTCTCCTCCTCCTGGATAACAGTCTTCACAATAATATTGTTCATCTCTATCACAGAACATAATATAGTCAATTTCAACCTCCATATCACAATCGCTGCAACAACTATAATACTCCCAATAACAATCATAACAGAATACTTCGCCATCACAATTTTGTCTATGTTGGGAATCTTCTTCATATTCTTCATCACAAGCTGTACAGATAAATGTATCGACTTCTACTTCTACTGTATTTGGAGTATCTTCATTATTTCTTGTCGGCATTTTATACTCCTAAGCTATACCATAATTGGCAGTTATTACATAAATAGCAAGAACGCTAATCTCCTTAAGCCATCCAAGACTCTTAAGAGCATTATACAATTCTTCTTCATTGTCGGCTTCAATCTCGACACCCTCAAGCAGCTTAACTTGAGCTTTTATGTAATTAAGATATTCCTCATAAGACTTGTCAGCCATAAAAGGATTCTTCTTAGCTCTTTTATAGAGCATACTCATTACATAGCTTTTAGATTTAATCTGTATCTTGTCGGCTATACCTACAAAAACAGCTTTCTTCTTAGCTTTTTTCATATACCAAATCCTCTGTTTATAGGAGCAGGAAGATTAGATTTCTTAGATGCTTTCTTATCAGCATCATAACAATGCTGACACAACTTATAACCTTGATGACTATATAAGTCTGGAGCAGGTTCATAGTCTCCACAATAATCACATTGACTAGTAAACGAACTCACATAACTACTGGTATCAGCATTACAAGGTATACACACATATCCACTTCCTGTGTATACTAAGTTATCATACTCTTCTACATTACCACAATCCAGACATTCAGCAGTCCAGCTACCATTGTTATCCATATGAAGAGTCTCTGTTGTTTTACCTACACATTTAATACATATTCGATCAGATTTATATGTAGTTGACTGACAGAATTTACAATAATACGCTGAGTTACTACTAAAATAGTTTGAACCTCCATATCCACCATACATACCACCATATGAGCTATAACTATTCCAGTTAGCATTGGTTTTTACTTCTGTGAATTTAGCTCGAGGCTTATTCCAAAAATTAGAAGTGTCAAACTCATATACTTTATCTACTGGTAGCGAACTAATACCATCAGATATACTAAGACCAGCATCTTTTAATGCCGTACCTAATATTTCTGCTGTAGATGCCCAGAAAAGACATCTTGCTTTCTTCCAATAAGCTACGTGAAGAGGTCTACCGTCCTCGTGCATTAGCTTTAACACTCTGTAGTCATCATCAATCCAGCTTAAGGCATAGTCGCCTTCAATTAAATCAAATACCTCTTGGTACTTGTCTTTTTTGTTAAGCAGACCAAAGATGACTTCTGAATCAACTTGGACATTTTTACCAATCTTACTAGCAATCTCTTTATGATTGTAAATAATACCATTATGAGCTCCGATAACACTACCCATAACAAATGGGTGAGCATTTTCTTTAACCTTAGCTCCAGTGGTGGCAAATCTAACATGTCCGAGAAAAATAGTGGTGTTAACATCAACCTTCTCTAATATGTTGTGCCATTCATCACTGCACACAAGCTCATCAGAAGGTTTAAGTGTTTTATATACCAGCTTGTCAGTCTCTGAAGCAATAGCGAAACCAGTTGAATGGTCTCCTCTAATTACGGATTCAAAGGTGAGGTTGCTGATAACATCCTCTATTCTATCCATTTGTGATTCAGACTGCCAGCCTTCTCGCTTAGCAAATCCGAATATTCCACACATACGTTTCTCCTTATTTATTTGTTATTAAAAAATTCTTTTGTTACACGTGTGAACTCCAGTTCTCAACCTCTCCATTTATTTCGTTAGGTTGAGGTGAGCTACCTATAACTTTTCTGGCTATCATTTCCTCTATATAGGGGATAAGATTAGATATCCCCATAGCCTCTAAGAGAACAGTGTATTTATTTTTAGAACCATCTACAAAGAGATTGACTGTTTTCTTATCTTTAGAGAGTAATGTAGTTCCAAAGTCTGATATAGCAAGACAGAACATTATCCAATTATTAATATAATAATCACTAAGAGTTCCGTGATGATATCTGTATTCTATTGTTCCGTGTAAAAATCTTGAGTGTAAATTAAATCCTCTATATCTTGAATCATTATATTTTTCAGATGATGCGTGAGTACCATTCATTACTTCATACCATAGTTGACATAAGTCTGATGTACTTTTTACATCTAGTATAACTTGAGAATCTATATTTTCCATAGGTTTTGAGTACCTCGATTTTGATCGAGAATCAGGTAGCATACTATATATAAGTGGCTCTAATGCTCTTGCAGTCAACAATATGCCTTTTAGTTCATTTACTCCTAAGTAAAATGCATCTGTATGAACGTGAATACCACAGCTACTATTAATATACCAACCCTCTTTATCGAGCCAATTACAAAATGTTTTTACTCTATTAAGAGCCGCATCACCAACTTCTGGTTTCATAATAAATTCCCTACTCATATCTGTGCTGATAGAGCCATCATAAGCATCATTCCAACCTGCTGGCATATGATATACAGCCTCTTCTATATCTTCGCACCCATCATTTATAGCCTCTATTTCTATAGCAACTGCTGTTTTGCTTTTATTTTGATTATAAAGTTTATCTGATGGTAGTAAAAGCTTACTAATGCTACTCCTTGATAACATTCTTGGAGGATGAGACATAAAACCTAAAGCTCTTCTTTCATAACAATTCTCACAATATCTATGATTATCATAAATAAAAGGAATCAAATCCTCAAAAGTACTACTACAACCTGAGCATTTAAATATTTTAACATCGTAACAAGCTTGACAGTAGTCATTTCCCTGGTAATTATGATGATTGATACTTCTGATATTATATACTTGCTCACAACCATAACAACTTATCTGAAATTCATTCCAACAATCAGGACACATAACTCCATATCCTGCAACTCTATGGTGGTCGCTCTCCCAAGTCCAACAATTACATACTACACATAAATCAAAATCTCCATGTTCATAAGTATGGAGTCTTCTGCCTATTTTTTTCAAATCTTGTTTGAGACCAACACTATCTGTGGTCTCTATGTCTTTATATAAAAATGGTAAAATCTCATCTTGTTCTATTAGGCTGTCTAAATCAAGAGCTTGTTGTCCTGTCGCAGTTCTAATCCATACAATGTTAGCAGAACCTATTTTTATTTTTGTAATGATTCCTATATCAGTCTCATTAGCACCACTTATTAATCCATCAGCTGATACCCTGACCATCTGATGCTCATCATAATAATCTGCATCAAACTTATAGTCCTCACTATATAACGTAGAGTCTATAAAACCAAGCTGATGCTCATTAAAAGCATATGTAACAGGAACATCAGTTCTAGTAATTAAACCATCTTCCTCTTCAGTGATTCTATTAACTATAAATTCAGCCTCATAACAATATGGAGTATTTAAATTATCTTTTAAGCTGAGAACTTTACCAACAGAGTCCCAATTTATATTAGACCAGTCACTCATATCATTCTTAAAAAAGAATACTTTATCTCCAATTTTAAATTTATAAGTAGGCATATTTTATCCCTCCACGAGAGATTCTGATCTCGCTATCAAGTATTAGGTTCACAATGAATACTCATGTGTTTTTTCTTAATAGATTCTAATCTTTTTATATACAAATCAGCCTCTTCCTGGTCTTTAGCGTAGAAAGAATGCCCCTCATAAGTAAATGGCTTGAGTTTATGTTTAATGTGAAAGGGTATTTTCTTAGATTTATACTTCACTCCCATATTCTTGCTAACCTCCTAAGAAATCCAAGACAAGCTCCAAATCCAAATGCTACACCAGCAATCTCTAGATTGCCAAAGTATAGAGCAAATGAACATACTATATAAGTGCTAAATCTGAACACACCATATATAGAGAAGTTATTTTTTGATTCTTTTAATTGTAGTTTGCTCAACTCTATCTCCTTTTATTATTGATTTTAAGTAAGTAATTATTCCAGATACAAATGTACCTCCGAATAATAAATAATATGCTAAGCCGTGAGGCTCACCACAAAATCCTAGTAAATGTTTTATAGTCTCAAACATCATCAACCCAGTAATATTCTAGGTCATTTGACTCTCCCCAATCATATTGAGAATAAAATTCAAAATCTTTACGCAGTAAATTACTTCTGTGTGAAGCGTGAAGTCTGTCATCACCTAACCAATGAGGCATAGCTACATCATCAGATACACCTAGCATTTCCATAGTATTGTTATAGCCTCTGAGTATCCATTCCTCTATCATCTTGTTCTTGTATAGTAATAGAGCCTCCTCGTAGCCTTTCCACATAACAACAGCAGGGTGATTAAGCCAACCTGTGTATGCCTTGCCAGACTTAGTAGGTATACCAGTAAGTGCATTGAATATCTGCATAGCTTCTACTCGTTGTTTACCTAGTCGCTTGTAATCAAGCACTTGAGCTGATTTTGTAAAGCTCTTGTATGGTAAAAATGTCTGCATATAAGAATCCTTTATTTTATTATATGAGAGTCTAATAACGTATGTGGTAAATCATAACCCTCATTTACATTTATTCCTCTGGTTTTATATTTAGATTTTTTAATTAATTTCTGGTTAATTATTTGGTGATGTATAATACCTTCAGATGATTTATATGTCTCTTTTATACAACCTTCAAATATTGCTTTAAATCCATTAGAAAATTTAACTTTTCTCATTTTTAATCTTTAATTCTCCTTTTATAAATATGTCTGCATACGATTTGCAAATTGCATATATTTTCCAGTATTTCATACTTTGAAATTATAACGAATTTTTGACAATTCCAAGCACTTTTTTTTAGAGATAAAAATAATTTTAGAGCCGCTTAATACTCTCTGTAGCGTCATTATTGTGCTACAATACACTCTGAAAAGGACTCTCCTCACAATGGCAAGAGCCTTATTATTTAATACGGAAATGGGGATTTCCGAGGTTTATTGCTTCTGTGTATGTGGAATACATATTACTCTCTGTTTATTTTTACATCCATAGTTATCTTTCGATCAGCTTGGTCTTTAAACTCTATTTGATTTTTCTTAGAGTTTATTGTTACTCTCTTTGCTTCTTTTATACCATTGTTTACGAGAATAGTATAAAGAGCTGCATTTACATTATGTGTATCTGCCATTTATTTCACCTCCTTTCTTTGTAATTATAAGGTTAATATTTAATATTATGTGCATATCTGCCATACATTGTATATCTTCTTTTTCTTTCTTTATTAGTTATTCTTAGATATAAGCTGAAAGCCTTTGCATTATCTCTATGAACAATT
>VMHT01002348.1_pt1 | contig 15074 bp, 7 predicted proteins | sample 4693611 | NCBI WGS metagenome assembly VMHT01 (sample SAMN12280063, study PRJNA550983) | marine metagenome | isolation source: seawater sampled from same location over 5 years 0.02-0.2 micron viral filtrate | place: USA: collected off the coast of southern California halfway between the port... ... | reverse complement strand
TCTTGCCCCTACATATTTACTTCCACCAGTTGTACGTCCAACGATAGACATATCAGGATTAAAACCTGTACTAAGCACGTTGTTTGCTGCTGTGCCAGAATCAACAAAAAAAACCTTAGTCGCATCATCTGGTGCAGCTAGTGGGCCTCTGCGTATTGCCATGTATATGTAGTTTCCTGATGCTAAAAGTGCACTACTTCCTGGATCAAGAATAAAACCTGTTGGGGTTGGCGCTGCAATACCGTAATTATTATAATTACCTTCAGCACTAGAACTATTTGCTAAAAGATAAGATCCTTCATCTACTGCCATTTCTCGCATGACATCTGTAATGTACCAACCATCTGATCCGTCAGATTGTTTTACTAATATCCACTGTGGCTCAAAACCTAAATTAACAGCTAGAGGAGTCCCAGCAGTATAGCTTCCAGTTGACCCACACTTTATAATATCTTGGTCACTATCAGGGCCGAACCCACCGTCAGAATTGTTGTGTGCGAATATGTAGGCTACGTAGGTTGCGCCATTGTCATTTATACCTGTGTCGGAACCTAGCGTGATTGAAGTGCTACTTGGAGTAAAAAATGAAAGCGTTGCGTTCCTTTCAGAAAGAGTTGAATTTAAATATATTCTTCCTGTGCCACAAACGCCAGAACTTAGCCCTCTGTGAAAAACATTCCAATTATCAGTACCGCTATATTTTTTTATAATTACTGCGCCCGGAGAAGACCCTAAATTATGCGATATAGTTCTAGGGTGTGTTCCATTTCCAGTATACGTCACAACATCAAAAAACTTTTTGGCTTTGCGGAATGTCCAAGAGACGTAGGTGGTACCGTTACCGTTAATGTTTGGGCCGCTTGCATCACCACCAAGGGTATAACCGCTAGACGTAAATCCAGTTAAAGCGTCTCCAAGAGTATATTCTTGCAAGCTAAAATTGGAGAATACGCTTTTTGTTGCGCCTCTTTCGGTGTCAAACAAAGTATTCGCTTGAGATGCATCTCTTGCCTTGCTCCAAACCAAACCACCTTCGCCAGTAAGATCAATGTTGTTGGTTATCGTTTGTGTAGAGCCGTTACCGTCATACAAAAACGTGCTGAACACCTCATCTACATCAAGACCTGCACCACCAGCCTGACCAGCCGCTGCCTTTAATAATTTAGTTGATATGTTCATTACTTAATATCCTGACCAGCCACCAAGAGGTTGTATATCGTGCCACCGTCTGTGGTAAAAATCACAAACGTATCAATCGCATTTGCCGTTGCGGTAAGCGTAGGCGCTGTACCACCCACAAAGTCTACAGTGCCGGGAAATGTCACCGTGTAACCTGATCCAGATGCGTCTTGCTTAATTTTAAGAACAAAGCTAGATACCTTGCCGCTACTCGCTGGATTGCTAAAGGTATACGTTACATTCTCAGTAAGCGTGTGCTCAAACACATTGCCATCACGCAAGTTTAGCGTAGCAGCATTAGAGCTAGATGTTATAGAGGTGCTTTCCTCGATTGTGCCGTTGTCAAAAGTCGTAACACCATTTGCATCGGCTGTAACAAAAGCACTTGCGTTAGAAGTGCCAAGAGCATTTGGAAGCTTAACAGTATAAGTTGCTGATGCGCTGTGCGGTGCAGACTGTATCGTTATGCCATGGCTATTGTTTTCACAGTTAAGAACAATCGAGCCTTGATTTGTATTGCCTTTAACTACAACACGACCAGTACCATTAGGCGCTAGGTCTATATCTGCATTAGAAGTAGTAACAATATCGTTACCGTTCATATCTAGGTTGCCACCTAGTTGTGGCGTTGTATCGCTTGCTACATCAGCTATGCCCGGTGATATGCCAACCCATGCTGATCCGTTGTAATATTTTAACAAGTTGCTTGAGCTGTTATATGCTAGATCACCCTCGTCCAGCGAACTCGTTGGATCTGAGCTACCTACTCGATACCGTTCTGCAAAACTATTTACACCAGATATATTAGTAGCAACGGTTGTAATATTGCTGTTAGCACCAGCAACAGTTGTTACATTGGCAGAAATACCAGCCACTGTTGATATGTTTGCAGATATACCAGCGACTGTATTTACGTTGCTTATTGCACCAGCCACAGTGTTTACATTTGATATACCACTGGCAACCGTACCAATATCCGTACCATCGTTAGCCACTGTCGTAACGTTACTGCTTATTCCAGCAACCGTTGTAACATTGCTAGATATACCAGCTACTGTCGTAACGTTTGATGAAATTCCAGCGACTGTATTAATATTAGCTTGGTTAGTTGCAGCTACGGTAATCGTTATAAACGCAGAACCGTTCCAAACTTTGAACTCACCATCACCAGTATGAAAAAATAATGCGCCAGTAATCAAGGCGTTTCCGTCGTTGTCAGTCGAGGGATCGCTAGACTTAGCACCTAAATATCTGTCATCAAAACTATCATATGAAGCTGCCGCAGATGCAGCCGATGTTGCTGCTTCACTTGCTTTAGTCGTTGCAGTCGTAGCACTTGTTGCGGCTTCACTAGCCTTTGTTGTTGCCGTAGTTGCACTTGCAGCAGCGTTTGTAGCTGATGTTGTTGCAGATGCAGCATCAACAATAAGATCATACTTTGCACTATTAGCATTAGTTGTAAGAGGCTGAGAACCGCTAGACGTATGCGCTGTATTTACTAGGAAGATGTTATTAGTGCTTGTGTCTTTGACTATATCACGCACATTGTAAGAGGTACTAGCTGCCCAGTCACCGCGAAAAATACCAAGCTCTTGTGCTATAGATAAATTACCAGAGCTGTCAAAACTAAACAGTTTGTTTGCTCGATCTGTTGCAGAGATGGTAAACTCAGAACCAGTTAGTGTGTTTGTACGTGAAGCCTTAATCGCACGACTTAATTCTTCTTCGTGTTTTTGCGTCATAAACACAACTTTGTCTAACGCTTCTTCTAGGCTTTCCGCTGGAAACGGATCATTGGCAACGAGGTCTAAACCTTGGGTAAGTGGCTGTTCGCGCAAAATCACTACAGTAACACCGCTTGCTGGGGCAGAACCAAACACCACGTTACCGCCACTAGCCGACCCTACGCCTGTAACTGTATAGTGCGTTGTTATAGTCTGGACAGTTTCTGTTCCATCGGCTGCGCGCAAGATAACTGTAAGATCATCTTGATCGAATATCTTAAAACTATAAGCAAAGGTAGTAAGCGAACCGTTACCACTAAAACTAACTTTACTTGTACTACTACTTACTGTCATAGCAATTCCTTACCTTGCTGCCCTAATACCATAATTTAACCTAATTGTGTAGTCTTTCATTCAATCGCCGCTGAATAACGTGGCGCTCTTGTCGGCGCTGTATCGCCCGGACCCCACCAGTATTTTTGACCGAAATCCCTACGATACTTTGTTTCTGCCCTACGAAACTTAGACCGCGCTTTTGGATCTGTCATAAGCTGAAGTTGATCCCATACTTTACGTTCTAACGCTAACCTTGCATACCACAAAGAAGAGCCGGGCAAGTATCTTTGCGTAAACTTCACCAGTTCCCCAGCTGCGTTTGTATCGTCACCAGTAGCAGCTTGGTATAAGTTACCAACACTTAATTTTAAAATATCATCGCCAAAACCAGCAACAGGTCCAGCTATTGTTTCTGCCAAACCACCGCCAAATCTATTAGTGCCTGAGTTTAAGAAATCGCCAAAGATACCTAAACCACCGCCTTGCATAAATGCAGCAAACCAAAACTTTGCAGTTTCTTCACTGTCACCAAACATATCACGCGGATCACGACCCTTAGATATTTCTTTTAGTTGCAAAGCTAACGCACCCATCATTGTAGTAGAAATAAGTAAGTTCGCGTAGTAACCACCTTTGCTTGATGTTTTATCTAACGTCATGCCGCGCATCAAATGTGTGTTTACAACAGTAACGCCAAAGTTTTTATACATGGCAAAAGACCGCGATAACTCACCTGTAACCGTACCGGGCTGACTGTCACCTGTTAGAAATACACGGCCTCTAAGTGAATTAGATGGCACAGCAAAGTTTGTTTCGGTATTAATCATTTCTAAATACCGGGTTGCTACACTTTCTCTCAAACTAGGGTCTAAATCTGCACGATCCATAAGGTCAGTAGGTCTTATAAATTTTGCACCTTTTTCATCATATGGGTTTGTTGCGCGTATAACATCCCAATCAGATTGATTTATGTTGTAACGTTGCAACGTAGATTTAAAATTTGGATCTAAATCGTTAAAACCTTTTGCAGCGTTACGCCCAACAAACTGTTGAAACTCCATACCAAAAGCCCAACGCCCGGCAGACGTCATTGGCGATAGCAAAGAAGCGCGCATTACAAAATCAGATATACGTCTTGTAACTTCTGGACCTGACATATCGCCAACAAAACGCATTTGCCCGGCAGCTAAACTTGTCCAACCTTCTGCAATTAAGCCAGAACCAATTGCTAACTCACCTTTTTCTTTTGCACCTAAAGGACTAAGGTATTCTAAATACTGTTGTAACGTGCGCGTTTGCGATAAACCTGTAAACTGACGCGCTAACCGTTGAAAGTTTAAATCTGTAATTGCAGAGATTGACGCAGCACCTAACTGCGCCGATTGCAGTATTTGACGCAACCCAGCAAAAACAGGTGCGTATGTTCCATCAATGGGTGCATTATTCCTACCAGTTACGGCAGCATACAAATGATCTATTTTTTTATTTGTTTTTGCAACTGCGTTTTCAGCTTTTACATTTACTGGTCCAGTTAGCGCTTGTGTTTTTACTTTTTTATTTAGAGTTTGCTGTATAAAATTTACCGTTGCTGTAGGATTAGGACCGAGTATTTCCATTAGCGCAATGTCACGCGACATATTTTTTACATGAGAAACCATAGTGTCAAAAACATTTGGATCACCAAATTGATCTTGATATTTCATCCAGCTATTTGCATCTTTAAAAACAAGAAACCTATGATCTTGTCGTGCATTGCCTAACGATTTACCACGCCCACCAGCGCCCGGATTTAATTTATTAAAACCTTCTGACGTAATACTATCGTAAACATCGTTTAATGCTAAATCTAATTGAAAATCATTAAACTTTATGCCAGTTGTTTGATCTATCATTTTATTACGATTTAGTAATGGAGCAATGTTTGTTTTCCATTGTTCACGACCAGCTTTTGCTATAGCAAACCTATTGTGCATTTGCGGCAATCCCCAATCTTTACGATTAGCTATATTAGCACCAGCGCGATTAGCTCTTTTACGCAACATTTCCGATGTTTGTGTCCAAGCTTGTGCAAACTCTTTTGCGCTTACATCACCTGTATTTTCACCAAAAATTTCTCTTGTAATGTTTTTAAGTTTTGCTTTGCTGCGTACATTGCCTATTAAATTACGGCGAAACGTACCAAGTATTTTATTCATAGTTGCAAACGCAAAGCCTGTTATAGCCTCTTCTCTTTGCACTACACTCGAAAACTTTGACATTCCATCTTGCTCGAATAAAGCAAGCGCAGCTGCATTTGGATCTTGTTGACCTAACCTATTACGATAGCTATCTAGGTTTCTTGTGATTTCTTGCCATGTACGCATTTGTGTAATCTTTTGGCGCTTGCTATGTAACTTTTTATTTTTAATTGCATTAAAAGCATCTTTGCCAGCTTCTGCTTCGGCAGCTGTATCGCTCATTTTGTTTTTATGAAACTCTAGCTGTTGCTCATAAACCTCTCGCACTTCCTCCGCTTGGTCTCTTGTAAGCTGATTGCCGTTTTCTAAATCATCAATACATTTTTTAAAACTCATAACGGACACCTTGATATTGCATCGACCATTGCATCATCTTGATCTATTTCATCAAGCAACTGTCTAGCTGTTACTTTTCGTAAAACAACTTCGCCAGTAACATCATCTACTTCGCCTAAGACTTCTAACGGAAATTCCTCGTCTAAAAAACTTTCGCTAATAGTAGGTGTGTCTAGCTCCTCAAAGCTTTCAGAGATCTCTCCAACAGATACTTTCCTACCTGTCCGTCTGACTTCTGGACCGCTTTCAACTCCACCTCTTCTAAGTCTAATACTCGTGTCTTTGAGGAGTTCCCCGGTTTCTGTAAGGACTTCTTTGTATCCGTCTTGAGGTCCGTTGTTGTCGATCCTGTAATAGCCATCTGCTATACCTTTCTGTTGTATTGTATCAAAAGTTTTGCTTGGATTTTCACCAACCTTAACTACATATTGTGGGTTTATTAATCGACCTTTTGACACAAAACGTTGCAACATACGCTGCATTGCATTGTCAAAAGATACCGCCATATCAAATACTTCTACACTATAACCTTTTTGTTTTATCATAGAAATAGCACGTTCTATACTTTCTACGTTACCGCCGACTTTTGGCAACACTAAGTTATCACCTTCCTCTAGCAACGTTTTAAGCAAAATGTCCGACATTAAAGAACTTTCTTCATGTATTGCATTTGCACCTATACCACCTTCGTATTCTGGCAAAAGCTTCTTAGCTTCATCTGCATCAACAATAGAAGCACCCATCTTGCGCGCTATAGGATTAGCAAGCGTACTTTTCCCGGCAGCTGGTGGCCCAAGTATAATTACTGCTTTCTTTTCTTTTCTAATAGCATTAACTGGCAACTCTATCTTATCATCTATCCAGCCAAGACTACGCGCTGTTTTAACCATATCGCGCATAGCATCGTCAAAAGTACCGTTGTTACTACCGTCAACAATGTACTGTCTTTCACTCACCCAATTTGCAATACCTTCAACATCGTTTTCATCTTTAGGGTAGCCCGGCATTTTATTTGTTTCGGGCCTACTTTCCATATCTTCTACGGCTCTTACAATGTAAGGATGTCGTATTAAAGTTTCATTATTAGGATTGTTTTTAAGTTGCCGCTGAAAATCTAGTTTATATTCATCAAGTATTTCATTAACATCCAAGTCTTGACGCAACCCGGCATCTAATATTCTAGCTTGTTCTGCCATGCCTTCGCTAAACAAACTATCAAATTTATCTAGCTCGATTTCCTCTGCATCTGTTCGTATCTGAGGGATTTCTTCTGGAGCATCGAAAGCGCGTCCAGCATCGCTAATTTCTGCGCGGTCGAACTCGCCATCTGAAATTGCTCGTCTGACATCTTCGACAAAGCTTGTTGTAGCGCGGTTGTAGTTTCCTGTTTCTTTTGCTTGCCTTGCTGCGGCTGTAAGGGCTTCTGAGAGGCTACCTTTCCTGTTCGCTTGGCTCTGGAGGAGCGAGATCGCTTTGCCATCGTTTGTTGCCCTTCTTTTGTTTGCTTCGTTTGCTAGTTTGTTACCTTCATCTTCCAGCCTATCTGCATTTTTAATTAAGTTCTGGAAAGAGTTTTTATCTTTGCGTAATTGTTTTTGCGCCCGGTCTAACACTTTTGCGCGCTCGGCAAACAAGCTTTGCGTTAACACTTCCTCACCGAATAAGTTTTCTTGCGTTTCGCTTACAAGTTCTGTTTCGCGTACCTGACGCACTATTGCTTCTGCTTGAAACTCATTAGACGGTTCTGTTTTTGACAATACATCTAACGCTGCTTTTTGCATTGTAGCATCATCTGCCATCAACCGACCAACAATAGCTGCGTAATTTGGTGCAACTATTTCATTTTTAACCATACCCCACGCATCATCGGATAGCTGTGACAAGTCTCTAGCTTGTCGGACAAACGCAGACTTTGGCGGTAGTTCAGTAATTCTATCTGGGTTTATGCGTAGTATCTTTGCTGCATCTATAACAGTGCCAGTGCCTTCAGCTATGTTTTTAAGTGCAGCAATAACGGTTGCTTCTTCTGGCGTGATGCCATCTTTTTCACGCAGTCTAAAACCAACCATTTTTATATCTTGGCTAGGATCTTGATCCATAATACGTTTAGCTAAACCTAGCCGCTGGTGTCCATCTGCTATAAACAAACGACCATCAGCATATTCATACACTGTAATCGTACCAGCAAGTATTGGATTATATTCTGTAACACCTTGTAATTCATCGGTAACACCGTATATGTCACCACCTTCTTTAAACTGGAATGTTTTTGCATCTACATTAATATCACGCGGATCAAATTCATCTACAACGCCGCCAAGATTAGTAGCTTGATTAATGTTGTCTGGTATAACAACTTGCGCTTCCGTATTGTCTGACAGCCTCGGCATTTCGCCATCGTTAATTGCTACCGTTGCTTCTGTAAGCCGGGCTTGATGTTCAGCTTGACCTATAGAATTATTTTGCAACGGATTGCTTTCTACTGTTGACGATGCAACCTCTTCTAAAATTTCAGCTGTTTCTTGTAGATCGGTTTTCCTTGTGCCTGTTAGTAGACGCGCACCTTTTTTTGCTTGCTCAAATGTTAAGCCAATAGTCTTGCCACCAATCTTAATACCAATAGGAAAAGCACCACCGATAATTGCTGCGCTACCTACATTAGTAACAAAATCTTTCCATGAATATTCTAACCCTAAACTTTCATACCACTCAGCAACTCCGGGCTGTTGTATAGCTTCTACACCAGCATTTGATATTGCTTCGCCAAACACAATAGCGCTAAAAGTATTTCTTAGACGTAACGCCGGAACAAGCATACTAAGTTGGTTTATTGGATCTTCAGCGCCAGCTGCTAAACCACCTAAAAACCTAGCTGTTGTATTACCTATACCGGGAGATCTGTCAGTAATTTCTGCTAATTCACGTTGCTCCGCAAAGTATTCATCTTTTGCTTGTTGCCGCCAAGTGTTATCTCTTTCTTTGTCTAATACTGTATTCACTACATTTTCTGGCAACACATCTTGATTATCACGCACATAGCTTTCTACTTTTTCTACATAGTGATCGTAATGAAACTGCTTATTTATAAGTGGATAGCCCCTACCTATTTCAAAAATATTGGGTCTAAGGTACGAACCGGGATTGTTAAACGATTTACCAGTAATGTCTTTTATTTCGTCAACTACAGGCTCCCACGCTTCTTTGATATAGCGCTCGGCAGACGTTCCGCTTTGCATTAGACCAGCATCAAAAGCTTGCGAGAGGTTTTCTACAAACGAACCTAACGGTTTATCTGCTCTAGGCGCAGATGCAAACGCTAACTTGTTTACTTCATTTGGTAGATAGCTAGCCATTAATTACTTTCATTTTCTAGTTGTTCATCTACTAATTTTTGGATTTCGGATACCATTGCTTCATCCATCGAAACGTTGTTTAAATCAGCCCAAGCTTTAATTATTTCTCTACCATCATTGTCTGTTAAAACTTCAATCATTGAAAATTCATCAACAAGATCATTCAGTATACTTTGTGCTGATGGTTTTGTTTCTTCTTTAGGTTCTACTGTTTCTTCTTTAGGCTCTACAACAGGTTCTTTTGGCCCACGCCTAACTCTTCCTTCCGCATCTGTGACGATTTTACTTTCTACTTTTGGCGGTTGTATCCTAGAAGCTGTAACAAGTTCTTCCATAGTAAAAGCTAGATCCTCACCATTACTATCAGTCATTATTCCAAAGTCAGTTGATCCATACTCGCCACGCTGAACACCGTAAACAATCTTTCCGTTTTCACGACCTCTTGTATATAAAGAATATTGTTCGCCACTTTGAATTGCCTCGAATAATTCTTTGTCAACGAGTGTCGTGCTAGCAATACTGCTAAAGTTTTCTCTAGTAATATTTTCTAATGCTGTTTCTATTTCTTCAGCTGTTCTATTTGGCGGTAGAATTGTTGGTTTTTCTTTTATTTTTTGCACACCACCGCCACCAGTTTGCGGATTAAAACCTGACGCAATTTTAACAGCTTCTAACCACAAACCTTCGTCATAAGTCTTATCAACTTTACGCGAAATAACTTCTGCGTAATACGCTAACGCTACATCTTTTATATCTTTTTTAAGTTTAGCATTTAGTTCGCCGGGCAAAAATTCATACGCCGCACCAATAATACCAAACATTGTGCTTTCTGCTTCACGCATATCAGTACCTTCTATTGGCACACCGTTTGCGTTTATTTCTTCTACACCTTTAAATATTACTTCAGCTTGTGGCATAAGCCCATCTTGCATAAGACCAGCAACGTGCATTGTAACAGGCGCTTGACCAGACAGCTGTTCTAACACTGACCCGGCGTGTCTACCAAACATTTGTTGAACTGTAGTGATAGCTTGCATTTTTTCTACAGCTGTTCCTGTATTAAAACTTGGCGCATACTTAGCAACATCTTCTGGCGTAAGAAACTTTATAGCTCCGTCAAGTTCATAATGACCATGTATTGCAATCGCATCATTTATTCTTTTAGAGATCCCGGTGTTATCAATACCACCTGTAAAGTTTGAACTTTGTATTGCCTGTGGAGATAAATCTATTGGCGTTACATCTACAGATCCTACTTTAGACGCATATCCTACAGGATCAGATTTAAGCTGTTTTTCCATATCAGCTTTAAAACCGCGCAAAAAATCTAAACCTAAACTTGCCTGACCTTCTGTAACACCCGGACCTTCTAAGCTAATTATTAAATCGTTAATACCTTTTGTGTTACTGACACCTTTAACAGCTTGCGAAAGATTGTTTAAAAAACGTAAATCAGCAAGTCCTTGCGTATATGATGCTTGATCTTCTGTTTCTACAAAAGGCATAGACAGTTGCCCTTGCGCTTCTAACGTTTCAATATAGCCATCAGGTAATGCTAATCCTTTTTGCAACATCGAAACGCCATCAGTAATTCCCTTTGTCGTTTCTTTAAATATTTGTTGATTAACTCTTTCAAGCTTTTGTTGTTCAGCTGACGGAGCATCAAAAAACTCTGCACCAGCGCCAAGACTTTGCAATAGTTTTGCAGCATCATTCATCGGCAACATTTCCAGTAAACCGATCTGCATACGCCCGGCTCCACTGTTAGCTAACACAGTTTCCCTACCAGCTGCCCTTTCAGAAACAGAAAGCCCTTCGCTTTGCAGCTGTTGTAAATCCCTAAGAGTAAGTCGTAACTCTTCTAAATCTTGTACAGGCGTACCGCTACTATTCAATGCCGCACGTATATTGCCAAGAATACCATTGTACAAAGCATTATACTCTTGCTGTTTTAATGCACCGGGATTACCTAATCCTAGCTGTGCAAGCCTAACAGAGTTAATTCCAAAGTTATTTGCATGAAGCTTTGCTTCGTTAAGTTCTTTAGCATTTGCAATGTTTTGCGAAAATTGCGTTGCTGCATCGGCTCTTGTTTTCTGCGTAGCTCCATCAAGCTTTGTATCTATTGCACCGCGTAAGCTATACCGATAGGTAAGCTCCATTTGATTGAAACGATCAGTTAATACTTGTTGACTACGCCGATCGGTAACACCGTCTAGCAAACTTTCTCTTGCTGTTTTAGTAGCTAACGCCCACTGACCTTCTTCTTCGTTGCCACCTTCGTTAAAAATTGAACCAAGTTCACCCGGATCAACTCTAGACAATCTACGCGCATCTTCACGTAAAGCTGCTTCACCAGCTAGTAACTTTTGGTTTATCTGCGCTTCCCTAGCAGCTTTGTATCGCGTAGCAGCAAACTCACCAATCTGTTTAGTAGCAGCTGTAAACACACTAGCTTTAGCTTCTGCCTGTCGAATAAAAGGCGCTGCACTCGCTCTTGCTCTAAAACTACGACCGGGCGCTTCGCTTGTAGGTGTGCTACCAGCACGATAGATAGGTATACGCATTAATATTTACCCTTTACTAAGCAGTTGCAGTATTGCTTGCGAAATAACCAGTGTCGTAACCAATACGTGCAGCGGAACCAAAACCAGCTATTAAGCTTGCCGTACCTGACGATCTTAGCGCTGCCGCTGATGCACCAGCTTCCATACGCGATAACTGCGCTGTTAACTTGGTATCTTCTATAGCATCGTTAATTTGCATATTAGTTACATAGTTATTGAACTTATCTATAGCAATTTCAAAATCACTTTCTCGACCACCCTCGCGCAATACTTGCATCGGTGTACCGACTGAAATATCTACGCCAGCATAAGCAAACCCAGCTACAGCCTCACCTTGCGTTTTACGAAACGCCATGCGCTTACGTTTGTTAGAAATAAGCAAATTATTGTTAATAAGAGTACGCTGATTTTCTGCTAAATTAATGTCGCGCTCAATAATTTGTGCGTTAAACTCACCAACTCTTGCAGCTGCCGCTGCCGCTTTGTTAGCAGCGCTTTTTTCTGCTATGCCGCCAGCAACTTGCGTACCCATCATTAAAAGTGGCAGTGCATCCATTTCGCGTACCTTTCGTAATCTAAACCATCTGGTCCGTATTTGTGCATTACACCTTCGCTTGTAAAACCTAAAAACTTTGCAAGCTTATGTGCATTTGTAAAATCTGATCTAACAACAGCTTGTACTCTTGTCAGCTTCAGTCTAGTTATTGCGGCATCTAACTCACGTTTTACTAAACGTACTGTCTGTATCCGCTTACCGTTCATTTCTCGCGTAGGCAAAAACCATGCTTCTGCTACACCTTCCCATACAGGCGCTAGACCTGTCACGGCATAAACCTTGCCATTGTCTATAAGTGCCAAGCCTCTGCCCGGCTGCAAATAAACAGGCATTGCAGAAAGAACTAAACCTAACTGCGAATTGTTTTGCAACGGAACACGATCCGCTACATCTAAAACGTGAACTTTACTAAGTGGTCTTGCTATCATTTGTCAAAAGTATTCATCCTCGGATACAGTGCTAATACTGTCAAAGGTAGTGGCTGTGTCTGTTGTAAGTATATTCTATCATCATCATCAAAGCCACCCGGAAACTCAACATCTTTATCGCCGGAAAAAAGAGGAACAGCTGTATCCATATCCATAGAACTATCGCGGAAAAAGATACGATCTGTTTCGGAACTATCGTTACCCACTTCTACGCCCACTGTTTCAAACAATCGTACTGTAATACCGTGTATTCTTTTTGGTTTACCTTGACTTGTACCGTCAGAAGATCCGCTTTCAATCCGTAGCGTTTGCATATTAGATGTATACCCATACCCAATAGCAGCGCTAGTTGCAGAGAAATCAAGTGCTATAGACGCGCTTGATACTGCTTTATTTGCATGACTTGCGCCGTTAGCAAGCACAGAAACCGTTTCACCCTCTAAATGATACAGCGTACTAAAACTGCTAACCGCACTGCCCGAATACGATAAACCGCTATCTACAAAAAATGCAGAGGTAGTATTGCTACCGAAATCAAAATCTTTCATTCGTTCTACATATCGCCGGGTAACACTATTAATAGTACGTTTGACAATCATGTATAGCTCGTCATTACCTGTGTCCGTAGGTAGTGTTGCAATGCTTTCGACCACCGCCGAACCGCCGCTAAACGTACCACCTATGGTATGTTTATGCCACGCAACAACTTGCTCTTCACGCCGATACGTTAATCCTATAAGCGCACCATCAGAACGTATAGCCCATACAATATTTTCTGGCTCTTGCTGATACGCAAAACTTTCTAGGCCACCTTCCGTAATATGTTCTGCTAACACTGTTAGATCTGGCGCTTGATACCCGGCTGTGTTAACTTCACCAATATATTTAAACTCGCGCACCTTTCGATTGCCGCGTTGCAGAAATAAGGTAACATCTGCGACCTGTACAGGTTCCGTATTAGCCGATCCGTAGTTAGAATACTTACGAATTTGCGTTGTAGTCGGCGTAATAGGGCCATTGTTTGTAGTTGTCAGCACGTATTCGCCGCCAGAAGTACCGATAGTAAGCACTCGCGTAGCTGATAAATACCTAATATTGTTTACTTGGTTTGATGCAATCGTGTAAATCAGTGCATCATCAGCGTTTGTTCCTGTAGTGAAGTTAAGATAATCCGCGCTTTTACTGAACCATAACGTTTGTGGATTGTTATTTGTTGCTGCAAAAACAAGTCTTTGCTCAAAAAACGTAACAACACTAGGGTAATTATCAGTACCTGACAATGATGGATTAGGAGATCCACTTATTGTTGCTGTGGCAAATGTCCAAGCGTTGTGATTTGTACGTGATAAAGTACGAATTGCGTAACTTGGATGTACAAAATACATAATATCTGCGCTTTGCGCGAAACGTAAATTAAATATGTCAGCCGCTGCGTATGGCGTTGCTACTTCGAATATTTCATCTACTGCCCCAGCTGACGCATATGTTGTAAAGTTTGTTGTGTTAATGTTGTTGCCAAACAAATCTTGCAACGTAAATGTATTTGTTGTGACGTTAGCTACCTTGTAGTTACGACCATTTAATTCTGTCATGCCGACAACATTATCTAAAAATATTTCATCACCATTGCTATAGCCATGAGAAGATATTGTTACTACACCGGGGTTTGCTTTTGTTACAGCTGTAATGTTTTGTGCCGATCCTTTTAAAACTTGAGAACCGTTGCGATATACACGCATAACTTGATCCCCAAACACAAGAATGTATGTATCTGTTGTTTTAAACTGAAATGGTATAAGCCTACTCTTTACACTGCTATCTTTAACAGTGCCAAGATACTGAGTACCCGGTCTACGTGTAACGCCGCCGTGTGGTTGCACCACCATGTTAGTTAAATCTGATAAGCCAGCTTTGTACTTCTCTAGCGTAATACGCCCTTCTAAGCGTGGCGATATTTCACCAGCTGTAAATGTGCTTAATGAGGGTGCGGATCTCGCCATTACAATCTTGCCTCAACAAAATCATTAGCTTCAATACGCTCTGGCGCACCTTCGGTTGCATCTTGAAACGTACTTTCTTTAAGTTTTCTATCGTAATCAGCTGCCGATAGCTGTCGCACAGTAGTAGATCCTGTGATTGCATACGATATTTCATAGGCTAATCTAGCTGCTAACGTTTCAATTAGCCCGGCATCGTACTGTTGTGGGTCTGTAATCCGAGCAACATACTTAATTTTTGCAGTACCTTCGTCCGTTAATAGCTTGCGACCCTCAATAATAAACGCCGGAGTATCGCTATTACTTCGCATATTATCAAACGGAAACGTTAATGTGCCGTTGCTAAACTCTAAAACGCGCA
>VMHT01157036.1_pt1 | contig 15075 bp, 11 predicted proteins | sample 4693611 | NCBI WGS metagenome assembly VMHT01 (sample SAMN12280063, study PRJNA550983) | marine metagenome | isolation source: seawater sampled from same location over 5 years 0.02-0.2 micron viral filtrate | place: USA: collected off the coast of southern California halfway between the port... ... | reverse complement strand
CACAACATTTTCAATAACTTCTACAACTTCAACAGCCGGTTGCACGGTTTCATCATTTTCTGCAGCAACAACAACTTCCTCTTGTTCTTCTAACAAGGTGGCGGCAAGTGCATCTTGGTAGCCATCACAAGTGGGGCTGAACAAAGGATCTACGGCACAATTTTGTGCAATCACAGCTTCTGTGTAGCCAGGACAACCTGTATCATACAATGCATCTAGGCTGCATTGGTTAGCATAATAAGCCTCGGCGTAACCAGGGCACCCCGTATCATACAAAGCATTCAGCCCACATTGTTGGTTGTAATACGCTTCTGCATAGCCAGGGCACCCGCTATCATGTAAAGCATCTTGGCTGCACTGCTGGTCGTAATATGCTTCGGCATACCCAGGACACCCACTGTCGTGCAGGGCATTTTGGCTACACTGTTGATTATAATATGCTGTGGCATAACCCGAACATGAACTGCTGTATAATGGATCAGAGTCACAAGGGTCTACCTGCACCTGTACAAGCTCCGTAACATTGTTTTGAGTGCTGTTACCACCATTACCGCCATTACCTCCGCCACCGCCTGTACTGGACGCTGTGGTGCCGTTCTGGTGGCTATATGTTGAATTATTTACAGCCCAACCTGTGATGCGGGTATCTTCAAAGGCAGAACCGAACACATATGGGTTGTTTGCTGTGCCCACGCCATGTCCGTATTGATGATACTCACCTGAAGACACATCACCCATAATAGCGATTGTGTAACTATGCTTTGTTAGCTCCATATAATCATGGTGCATATCAAACGAACCATCAGGGCGTATTTCTAACCCTACATTGTTTGCATTACTTGTTGTGAACTCATTCAGACCTTTCCACATATACCTTTGGAATTGATCAGTGCCTTGCGTGTACAGTTTTGCTTTGCCACCAGATTGAATTAAATCTGTCCAAAACACAGCGATTGCGTAATCGTAAGTGTCAACAGTGATAGTTGCACCCTGCAAATCAATACCGTTACAGCACCAATGAAAGGCAGGTGTTGAAACATTTGCGCCGGTAAAACTCACCACACCATTTGTATGCATATGTGAGCGTGTGAATGTTTGCCCAAAAAGCGGAAAATCAAACTGAAGGTCTACAATAGATGATGAATCATCACCTATAGTCAGTTCGTTTATAGTACCATCAGCATCACTTGTAACTTGGGCGGAAACATCAAAGCAGTAAAAGCAACCCAAGAAGGCCAAGAGAGCCGAAGCCAAACATATTTTTTTCATGAGCTTCCTGCCGTTTGCGGTCTGCATCTTCATCACGTTTTTTAGGCATCATATCGGGATTTTGTTCCCACTCTGCAGCGGCAGGTTCACCAATCTTACCTAAAAAGGGGCAAGGTGTTCCGGCCATACCCATAGCATCAAATACACGCCGATCTTGACAGAGTACACTCACAGCAGCTACTTTCATGCCCATATCGTACAGAGTCTTACTTAATTTCAACCGTTCACAATTTGGGTCACGTATTGTACCACCTGAACTCAAACCTAGTATTTGAGTCTGTACAGCACTGCTAGCGCCAGTTGCACACAAATCCATATTATTTGTATTCACACTGGGCGATATAGCACTAGGCGGCGGATTAATTACGATTGTTTTTGTTTCAGCATCAGTGTTGACCTTACTATCACTCGCTGAAGTTGAAACATTTGTATTATTATTTGTTGTCGTAACAGAAGTTTGTGCCTGCGCTGCGAGCGGCAATGTGAATAAAAATATGAACGCTAATAGGAGTATAGTCCCAAGGCGTGTAAACATTAATCTTCACCAGTTACCATCATATTTGCCAGAGTTTCAGCACGTTGACCTACTTGTTCAGCCCAACGAGAATCCAACATTTCTACTGCGGCCTGCTCGTAATTGCCATTTTGTAGTTCTGCCTGAAAGTTTACAAATTTACTTAGTGTTGGCCTGCCCATATTAAACATCATATCGGCAACAGCACGTTGGCGTGCTTCTTCTAGTTCACGCCAGCCAGACCACCACGCATCAAGTTCTTCTTCTACAGTATCAATATCGTTCTGTAGTAAGTAATCAATTTCTGCATCGGTAAGCCCAACATCATCAAGATTGCGGCCAACACCTATCGTAGTTTTACCTACTGTATCAACATAAGGTTTATGTTCTACACCTTCATGTAGCCGTAGCTGCTCGATTAATTTATCGCGGTCCACTTGATCCTCCAAATAAAGGCAGTCCAACTTGCGCAAGCTGCTGCACAGTAGCCGGTGATGCTAATCCAGCAATACCTTGGCCACCTGTAGTTGGTGCTGCGGGAATATTTAAACCTGTTCGGGCGGGTGGTATCGGTGCAGATTGTACTGTGGGTAAAGTTACGTTTGACCCAGTAAGCACATCATCGCCTTGCTCGCCAAAAAGATCGCTAACGTCCTGTACGACGCCTTGTATCAGCCCTGGTCTAATCTTTGGCAATTTACTTTCGTTTTTCATACGTTCAAACTCTTGGAAAATCTCATCCCGCTGAGGCAAGCGTCCACTGTCTTTTGTGTAAAATTTTCCATCAACAGCAATAATGTTCTCTTCTTTACTGCGGTATCGTTCTTCTTGCTGTCTTATTAAGTTCGCCATGCTGATTGCTTTTCGACTCGCAATTTTATCGCTATTTATTATGTTCTGGACGCGCTGACGATTTACAGGTGAAAGAAGCATGTCTGTAAAAGTTTTATTAACGATCAATTTTTTTATTAATGCTGTTTTGTTTGCAGCCGGGTCTGTGATTTTTTGTGCTTGTCCACCAGTCGCGATGCTATCCCCACCGTCAGGAATCATTCTTAGCAAAAGGTCTGCAGTTTCTTCTGTAATTTTAAGAAGATCTGTAGTGTCGTTTATACCATTTAATCCTGTGTTTCTTCGTAGCAAGTAATCAGCAAATTGGCGATCGAACGGATCTTTGCGAAGCGTTTTTATCGCTTCGGTTAACTTTCCGAGGTCGAGCACTTCTACTTCTTCAGCAGGACTATCCGGTGTTGGACGCCTAAGATCAACACGCAAAGCGGTGTTCATCAGACGCCTGAGCATAGAACCTTGCACTTGCGGAATTATTCTTGATGCGCCCTCTTTAGTTTGTGAACTTGCAAACCGTTCAATAGCATCCTCAAAAAAAGCAGCAGCACCATCTGGCGTATTGCCAGATAATTGTTTTACGATGTCATAAAAAACTTTGCCTATATCAGTATCAACTGCCTTACCAGATGCAACTAGCACCTGTTTAGCGGCATCTGAAAATATTTTCGCTTCTTTTTCATAAGCATCGACATCTAATGCTGTTTGGAGAAAAAGTTTACGTTTTGTTGCTGATGGCACAAGGAATTTGAAAGCGTCATTATTTGCATCAATTGTAGAAAGATCTTCAACGTTGAAAAAATTCCGTAAAAATTTATTTGGCCCTTCAGTTACGGCACGCGCTTCAAAAACTCTTGCCATGTTTCCTTTGAATTCTTTTTGCGCTTGTTTGATCGTCTGCGCTTTTGAGCCAGGAAACGCGACATTTGCAAATTTTTTAGGCTCAAACTTTAATAATTCGTTCAGAATGTAAATCGTATCTTCGGTGAAGTATTCTCCTGATTCGCCTTTTTGAATAGGCTGTATCATTCTTTGTAACGGAGCTACATCGCCATCTTCTAAGGCTTCACGAATATATTTTTGTTTTTTGATTCTACCAAGTTGCGCATAGATTTCACTTGCAGCACCGTACAAATCTCTGCCTTTTGTTCCATAAGATTTAAAAGAATTGCCGACTTCTTCTAGCGATTCATCGATAAGTTCTCTGATTTCTTTGACATTTTCAGATTTTGTGTTTAAAGATGCATCGTTCAGTTCCATTTTTAAATTGTGGAGCTGATCCATTACACCAGTGAACTCTTTTGTCACTGGGCTTTTTACTTTTGTATCAAAGTTTTTAATTGAACCTATTAATTCGTATGCCCGAACTATTCTATCATCAAGACTTGGAATGTTTTTGACGACTTCATTACCGGCTTCATCGACTGTTAGGATTGATTTGCTGTTCAAACCTTTCAACGCTAACGCTTTCATCTTATCGAGACGGTTGTTCACGTTTGCTTGCAAATCACCTAATAATTCAAAGTTCACAGATCCTTTTGCAGTAAGTGCAGCATCGTACAGTTTTGATGCAGTACCACGCATGTTACGCTCAAGATCAACTAAATTTTCTCGCGCAGCAGCAGCAGCAGCGATACCATCTGAGCCTTCATTGAACCGCCTTCTAAGGATTCCTTTAGCTGTGTCGCGGTAACTTGCTGCTAAAAAGTAAAAATCTTTTTTGTTCAAATTGCTGAGGTTTTTCACATCAGAAATGTTGTTTTGAAACACCTCATATAATTTTTCACCTAAACCAGTACGAATTTCTTCGGCTGCATCTTCACGAAATTTAAGAGCAGCTTTTGCTACCAACTTCCCAAAATCTTGTTTTAACAATAATGCGCCTGAGGGCAGATCTGTCTGCGTACCAATATACTGAGCTACGTCACTCATCACGCCTGGAGCTGCTGCCGCCGCCGATTTTTGTACAGCACGATTTATTGGCCCTTCAGCACCATCAAAAAGTAACCCTGCTTTAGACATGCCTTGTTTGAATGCTTGAAAAACAGCAGGTCCGGCCGCACCTAGAGTACCTTCTAAAAGCGCATCGGCGTAATCTAAATTATCAAAAGGCGAATCTAGGTTAGCAAAAAGGCCTCGGTCAATTAATTGACCGCCCAGTTGTGCGGCACCAGTGAAAGAGCCTCTGAGCATAGCCATGCCGACTTGCGCACCCAAACCAACCGCCGCTGCACCTGGAAAAAGTGCGAACGCCAAGGCGGGAAGCAATACTTCTGGACTTGCCATTGCGTCAACTGTTGCGACACCAACAGAACCAAGCAATCTGTCTACCCGTTCTCTTGCGCCTTCAGGGGCGGTTTGTATGCCAGCGATATCACGGGCGACTGCAAAAACATCAGCAAAGGTATCACGCGCACTTGTGAAATCATCATAAACTTGCAGGCGGAAAACTTGACCACCTTCTGCTTTTTGATAAAGTTTTTCATAGATAGGATTATCTTCTGCATCAACGCCGACTTGCACTGGGCTGAGCAAGCGTGCTTCACGACCAAAACTATCTCGTAAAATTTCGTCTACTTCTTCATCGTTTGCAGCTTGGCGTATTTTGTAAGCCTGTCCAAAGCTCAAGCCATCATCGAACATATCGGTGATACGTTCACCTATCTCGTTGTTTTTGCCAGCTTCGGCCAGCAAACTCCGCCTTCTATCTGCAAAATATTTTGTTTGGTTCGGTATATCATTTAAGGCTTTGTATTTTTCCATATCAAAACCAGGCAGCAGTTCAGAGGTATCAAAAAACAAACCTCCGACTACATTTTGCGACAGAAGAAATTTTCTTTGTGCCTGACCTTTTGAGTCGAGTGTGACACCGGCCGGAAATTTTTGCGCAAACGCCTCAGGATCTTGACGCTCTAAACTTGCTATATAATTATTCAAATAATCTCGTTGGGCTTTTGTGTTTCCACCCAAAGCAGGCCCAAACATATCAGTGAACGTTCCTGCCCCTTCAGGTGCTCGAACATCTTGTGCTAGGGCTGCTGCTTGCGCCTCTGTAACTCCTTCATCAGAAACCACTGTGTTACCGCGTAGTGCACTGAGCTCATTGTCAGTTAATGGCTGCATAATTACAAATCCTCGAGCAAGAGTTTAGCAGCTCTGAGCGCCGTGTTCACAGAAAACATTCCAATTTGTTTATCTCTTACTGTGAAGCTCTGGCTAAAATCAGATGTTCCTTCTGTTTCCAGGGCAGCAATGAGTTGCTGAAGGTACTTCCGCTTAGTTTCTTTTGGAAAATCGACGTACCTTGCGTTTGAGGGTTCTAATACTTCAATGGCTGTTGTCAATGCTAATTGCTGTGCTTGCACATCACTTTGATATTTGTTCGGATTTGCCGCAAACTCATTTTTGTAAGCTTCCGCTAATGCTTCTGCACTTTCTTGAATCGTGCCAACAGCTTTTGAACGTTGTCCTAGGCCCGTGCCAAACAATTGAGAAATTTGCGTTTCTGATTCACCTTGATCACCATCTATTTCAGGTACGACAGGATCATCTTCGTCATTCAAAAATGCATTCGCTTTGATGTTAATAACACCGCGAACTTCATCTTGTATCATCTTATACAATCGATAAGGACTTTGTTTACTCTCATCCAGTTCATTGAACGCATCTTCAGCTCTTGCATACGCATCAGCAAAATCTTTTTCAAGCTGCATACGTCTCTTTATGGTTTCTCTAACTTTTTTCAATTGTTCTGGTTTTAAGTCTTTTCCGGCCGCCGCATCCCGAGAAAGCTGAACTTCTGATTCGTTTAAGTTTCCTGGGAAATTGTCGACAAAGTTCAAAGTTTGCTGTGCTTGTAATGCTGTGAAACCTGATTCAAAGGCTTTTCTAGCAGCATCTTCATCCAGATTGCCAGCTATAGCTTGACGGAGTTTGCGTGTGATTGGTTCTGCACCAGGGATTAGGCGTCCGACACTTTCGAATCTATCTAACGCATTTCTCCTTAAAGTTGTTCCTGGCCCGATATCCCCTTCTTTCGAAAATTCTATAGCTTGATCAAGTGATGAGAGGACTCGAATATTTCCTAACACGTTTTCTTGGAAATTTTCATACTTTTTTAATTTTGTATTAGCATAATCGCTCAGTGCAGCTATTCTCGCGGCCGCGGGACGACCATCTGAGTCTGTTTCAAAAGTATCAAGCCTTCTCTTTATTGATTGTGCAAGGGGCGTAGTTTTATCTTCCATTGCAAAATACTTTTCCTGCAATCGTTCAAACTCAGAAGTTCGATCGGGTTTTGTGGTGCGGGTGGCGATAGCTTTCGCAAGTTCATTCTGTCTATCAAGTTCTTTCTGTTCTTGCGCTAAACCAGCAGTCAACGCACTTTGACCAGATTGCATCTGTTGGTTCAACAATGCTTGAGCTATTCTTTGTTTACTTGCTTGCTCTGTTTCGCGTTGCGCTGCAATTTGTTGTGATGCTGCCTGCGAGGCTAGTGATAAAGCAGCATTTAAACCCCCACCTTGTTGGCTCGGCGCTAACAGTCCCTGTACAAAGGGTGCGCCAACAGCCAATAAGTTCTGGGCAGTAGTCGGTTGCTGTACTGCAAAAGCCTGTTGAATCTGTTCTTCACTTGGCAAAAATTGTTTTTGTAATGCTTGAATACCTGCAACACGTCCAGCCAAGCCGCCTGCCTGCAACTTCTGTACAGGTAATTTACCGAATACTTCTTCTTCAACACCGAACGTTTGCGGTGGCATCATATCGCCAATACCACCCATAGGTGCTTCGCCAAGTTCCATCATGGCAATAGTCGGCTGCACAAGGGCTAATACACTTTCGGGGGTAGCGTTTGCATCCTTACGGCCAACATAACTTGCTAATTCTGTACGGTACTCTTCTTCGCTAGCTTGCTTACCGCGCAACGCATTCATAATACCGACGTTATCATCAGCAGCATCAATAGCTGACTCTGTTTCAGCAACACCTTGGGCGATGGTAGCAGTAAGGTCGGCACCAAGTTTTTCACCTGCGGATTCTTCCATTGCCATACTTGTTATACCGCTACCCTCTACCATAGGCATTGGTGCGTCAAACAATGGGCGTTGCAAAGTGTTCATGCTAATTACCCCTGATTGCCAAACAATTGACCGACCTGCAAACCAGTTATACCGCCACCCAGTGCACCTAAGAACGGATTAGTTTGCCCAGTAGATGCTTGCTGGAATGGTAACGATTGTGATGTGGGTACTCCACGGAAAAAATCACCTACAATACCAAAATCACGTATCGGGAAGTACTCTTGTTCAATCGCTTGGCCGCGTTGTGCTTCTGCTGCTTGTTGTGCAATACTTATTGGGATAGCACCAAGCTGTGCTAATTGCTGCGCACCACGTTGATCGGTCAAGGCACCTTGTGCACCTAACTGCCCAATACCTTGGCCTAGTGCACCAATAGCACGACCTGCGCCTAATGCAGTCTGTGCTTGTAACTGCCCACCAGCTAAATCTTGCCGTGCTGCATTTAGACCAGTTTGTGTGGCAAGCTGCCCGCCTTGTAATGCAACATTAGAACCCAATTGCCCGCCTTGTAGCGCAACGTTAGAACCTAACTGCCCAATACCAAGCCCTAATCGGCCAGCATTTGCAGCCTCGCTTGTACCTAATTGGCCACTGCCCAATGCGCGGCCCGTGGCCGTGCTGAAGGCTTGCTGCCCTAATTGCCCACCACTCAAATTCAATTGTGCTGCTTGCTGCGCTGCGCGTTGCGCTTGCAAGAAGTTTTGGCTGAGTAACTGGTTTAATGTATCTGCTTTAGTTTCTTGCAATCTGTCAGCGAGCAAAGCGCGTTGTATACCTGCCCGTGAACCACCAAAAGCGCCAGCTTGTACAGCAGCCGCATCAGCACGGTCTTCTGCCATAGCACCTTGCTCATTCAGGCGGCGGAGTGTTTGGTCAATGACTGCTTCTTGGTAGGGGTTCATAAATGCAGAAACACCGCCAGGGCCAGCTAATGCAGTGGCAGCTTGTTGTGTACCTAATGCATTCAGCACTGCTTGGTCCGATAAGGACTGCTCACGGCCCATAGCTGTTTGTGCGGCAAGTATACCCCTATCCATTGCGGTGCCTGCTGTAGCAGCTCCGCCTGCGGCCTGTAGCTGTGCTAATGATTGCGCATCAGTTGCTTGTGCCTGCGATAATGCTTGCGCTGCTTGCGCTTGTGCAATCGCTTGGTTCAACCTAGCCGTGCCAGCATCAATACCACTTTGTGCAAAAGCGCCCGCTTGACCTGCTTGCGTAGCAGCTGAATCGAGTAAGTCGCGGCCTCTGCTAAAATAATCTTGGTAAGCACCTAACCCTGAACGGGCAGCAGCAATAGCTTCTTGTACGCCAGGGGCATCATCAAGGGTTGGTATATATTGTGGTGGCGGCGTGAACTGTGCACGGTTCGGGTCAAACAAATAGTTGGATAAACCACGCCCAGCGCCTAACAGCTCACCGAGTATTTGATCAGATGGCTGTAAATCACCAAAATCGACTTGTGCGGGTGTTGCAGCTACCATTATGCTTTCCCTTCAAACTGACGCATCATAGCATACATGCGTTTAATTCCAGCTTTTTGGCTACCATCACCAGCACCAATAACAGCTTTACGATTCATTACGAACTCACCAGGCTCTAGCATAGCAGGAACAATATCTCCACGGCCTTTACCAGGAACAGTACCGCCTTGTTCTGCTGTAAAGTATGGCCGTTGATATCTAGCTGTTGCATCTGCAATATAACGGTCGAGTGCTGCACGCCGATTTGATGCAGCTTTTTCGGCTTCTTCTGCTTTTTTCTGTTCTTCCAAAGCGCCGAGTATACCAAGCCCTGCGCCACCGGCTAACATCGCAGTCTGTGCTTTATTAGCCTTTGCGAGTTCGAACAAATCGCCAGGTACACCTTTAGCAAAATCAACAATACCTTGGAAACCAGAGGGTGAAGATACGGGATTGAAACTGGGACCACCGCCAAATCCCTTTGTAGCCGCCACCGGGTTTAATCTAGTCACTCGATCTGGGTTCAAACCGCTTGGTACAGAAGTGTCCGGTAGAGTTGGTGCGGAAAATCTCGGCATGAAGTTAGAACCTGGCGGCGGTTCAACAGCCGATAGTTGTTGATAAGGAACTGTTAAATCAGCAGGTTGCGCTACTGAAGGAATTAGCCGCGTAGGCGGACCAACTGCTGCAGGATTCAAAACCCCAGGTTCACCAGGCGCTAATTTCAGTTGTTGGGTCAGAATGTCATCCCCGCTACTTCCTGCCAAGATGTCACTACCAGAATCACCAAAAATAGAACCACTTAACTGTGCTGTTTGCGCTGCTTGTGGTGCTGTGAGTGCTTGAAACCCACCAAACGCGCCAGCAGTGCCACCTGAAATCAATGCATTACGTAAAGCTGAGCTAGTATCTGCGCCAGCTAATTTACTGCCTGCAAAACTACCAATACCACTGCCGAGTGCTTTACCTGCAATCGTTCCAATAGTAGAAGCCGCCGCGCTGCCGCCAAGGGCACTTCCTAAAAAAGTACCAATGCCAGGGGCAAGGAATGTTCCAGCAATAGCACCCAAAATAGGCGCAGCCTTTTTGAAAACACTCTTTATACCCTTGAACAGTTTTTTCAAAAAGAACTCAGGTTTACCCGTAACTGGGTTTATACTGTTCAGTTCGTTACCAACAACATAACGTTCTGGCTCTAGGCCAAGGTCCGTCATCTGTTGGAATAACATAGCTTTCAGCTTTGGTGAACTATTCAGTACCTCCATAGGCACAACAGTTTCACCTTCTGCGGCATGCACAACATATATATCGCCCTCACGGCCAAACCCTTCCAACATGTCCGCAGCTTTACGGATTGATGAAATAGCACCTGGCGGCACAAGACTGTTATCAGCGTATGCGGCGATTCCTTGCATGACCACACCTTAAAATGTTTATCAACTTATTACAACGGCAACACTGCCCACACTACCTGTCGCATTATTACCGGCTAGGGCAGCTTCATTTGCCAGTGCGACAAATACTTGGCTACCCCGCCGGTACAGCGCTCCGACTTCCAAGCCTTGGTCACTTGTGGGAAGATCGGTAAGCGTTAATTGTGTGCCCCGCATCTCACCTGGGTTTTGTAAGTTCTGCTGCAATGTATTAATCGCACGCAGCAAAGCCTCAAAGTTCGCCGGTGAATATTGTGGTGTCGGCGCGGGTAACACCTGCAAAAAGTTAATAGCACGACTAGTCATCGTCTGCCATCCGGGCGCACATCAATACGTGGGCTACCGAGTCGCCACTGTACACCTGTTGTAGTATTTTCTACTTTCAAGGCCACGCTACGCCCACGCAACCGAACATGCACTTGTTCTGTAAATTGTTCAACAGGGCTTGTACTGCTGCGCGTGACATTATGCGCACTTTGTTCGTTAAAAGTTGTACCAGGGAAGTTACGTGTTTGTAACGTCATTGCTACAACAGGGCTACCCTCAGTTGAACCATCAAACGTTAAATCAGGTATCATACGGCGTATGAACATAAAGTTATCGCCATCTGATATATCTACCGGGCTTGTTTCGATAGATGAATTTAAAGCTGTAGCGGGATCGTTAGCACCATCATCGAGTCCGCTCTCGTGCAAGAAAAGGAAACGGTCGGCTCCGGCAGCAATGGGCAAATCCTCCACTCCGCGGTCAATCCAAGCAGTACGCACAAGATTACCATAATACCAAATTTTCTGTTCATAGTTGAACACAACGTATCTATCGTTTTCGTTACTGCTGGCGCTAGGGTAAAACCACCAAACTTCACCAAACGAACTATTACTACCAACTGTGATTTTATCTCGCTGTAACAAGTTGATATCATCAAATACATAACTGCGAACGGTGCATGGTAGCTTTTGTGTGTTACCTGCATACACATAGAAATCTTCTATACCCATCCAAAATACTGTGTCTTGCACTGATATGGCTGAGTTCGGACTCATGATAGATATATTGCTGGCAATCTGGTTTATGCCAAATGTAAAGGGTGGGCCGATAAACTGCATACTGTGGAGTGATACATCAGTCCATACCAGCGTTTCACGGTTTGTTTCTACGGCTGTTACAAATGTTGTACCTGAGCCTAACCGTAAATCACCGGCAGTATTAGTAGGTGTTGCTGCCCAATCGGTAAACGATTCTGAAGAACTGAATCGTATAAGTAAAGGGTCTTGCGTACCTGCGGCAGTTTCACTATCACAACCAAAAGCTATAACATGGCGATCTTTATCCGAAACAAGAACCTGCTTTGCAATCTGCGGGGCACTTGTCGCGCCTGAAATACTGGTAACTACAACAGCACGATTACTAGGTGCGGTAGCATCCCAGTGATAAATAGCGCCATCACGAACGTTTATAAGTAAATCTTCACCAAAGTTATCATGTGACCAAAGCCGTAGTGTTCCTGTCGCAACAGACTGCGTGCTTGCACTACCCCAGCCATCATATGACCACGGCCCTGCTCCCCAACCAGCACCTAACACAACAGTATCAAGCCCTGTGTTGATTTGATACACCGCGCTAACAGTGCCGCCATTACCAGAATCACTACTGTTTGCCGTAACACTCAACTCAATTGTGTAAGTGTTTGCATCGTAAATTGTAGCAATCTGGTGTTCAGCATTTAGTATAGCAGCGGTCACATTACCACCGAGTGCTGTAGCACTGCTGAAGGTAACAAAATCATTTGCTGCTGCACCATGTGATGAATGTGTAACAGTCAATGTAGTAGAACCATTACTGCAACTCATAGGGCCAGACAGGCTCACAGTAGAACGGATCGGTGTGATATCTGTAAAAGTACCACCTGATTGTAGGTAATATTTTAAATTCGTTCCCACACCAATGTAAGTTGTGCTGTCAAGCGTTACAAAAGGGTGTAAGGCCCGTGCTGTGCCAAGAAACTGATTAGTAGAATTTTTTACCCAACCGCCAATTTGCTCAGGATAACCCTGCCTAAAACGCACACGATCGCTTGCACGATAGCCACCTTCGTTTGAATACGAAGTACGCTCACGGTTCACCCCAGGCTGAAACTGTAACTTAGTGAGTGGCATCTATTTCTTTTTCCGCATCAAATCTTTATCTGCTTTACGTGCACCGCCCTTACCAGAAACAAAACTGTTCACACGACCACGCGCCCATGCATCCATACTTACGTTGCGGCTTCCCGAACTGAGGTAAGCACCTTGGCCACGGCGATACACAGACCGCAGTTGCCCAGGTGTAAAACGACTTTTCGCCGCTTTATTTTTTATAAAACTCTCAGCGGCGCTGCTTAGAGGTTTTCTTCGCTTTGCTTGTGGACTTTTTTTTGGCTTGCTTGGCACGGCTTTTACTCACTGCTGCTATATCAATATATTCGCCACGTTTATATTTTTCACGCGTAGATAATATTTCGCTACGCTTTGCAGAAGGGTTTTTTGCTCCTGCTAAATATTTAGCTGGCACCTTCTGTTTCTTACGCATCAGCTTGGCTCCGTTGGCCATGTGATGTTAGCAGGGTCACTTTGTGTTGTGACATCACGTAATGTTTGCCGATAAGTACGCCACTCAGCTAATTTTGTAGCATTAAGCTGCGTATCACTTACTTGGGTCCAATCACATGCGGCTAACTTTGTATTACGGATAGCACGTACACCGGCCCATTTTTGGTTTGCAGCATAAGTCGCAGCATTAGCAATGTACGTCTGTTTAGCCGTTGTCAGTGTATCAAGTGTGACTGGCGCAACAAACTCATTTGTATTTTGTATAAAACATTCACTTAATGTTGTGCCAGCTAGGGCAGCCAGGGCACTCATGTCCCAATCCAATTCTACTGTAACTTTGGCAGAATCACTCATAATTACCCCACTATTGTCAGTGTGACAGTACAATCAACGGTGGTCGTACCAGAACCTGAAACATTTACTGCAAAAAGAGCGATGTTGATTAATCGCTTATTGGTTGAACTGGCGTCAGCGGAGGCAAACGGTAGCTCGTATACTCGGCTTACAAAAGGTGCCCGCCGTGAAGTGCCGCCCATATCGGTACTACCTTCGTCAATATTCTGCGCCATAAGGCTAAATCTAGTGCTGCCGCCAACGCCAACTGAACCACCATCAGCCCCAAAACCACCCACCATGCGTATAGCAGCAGTAGAAACGTTAGCTTGGGCAGCTGTCATCGATGCAGTGACAAGCACCGCCCCTGCATCAGTAGGGCATGTGAGCGTGTTAGCACTTGCATCGGCAATACTGCTAGTATCAAATACAATTTCATTGCTATCAAAAGCAAACTGCGTCAACGTGTTGTGCGCTAAAGTAATCTCATTTGCTGTTATTACACACCCGCGCAATTTACGATCTGTGTTGATAAGCATAAAATCTGCGCCATCATATATAACAGAGTAGATACCACCACTTACTAGCTCACCACCTACAAGTGCTTCACCGTACACAGTTTTAATTGTTTTTGCGCCAAGGCTATTCACATTCAGTGTAGCTGTGCCGGTATTTGTATGGTTTGGCTCAAAAAACACACGTACACCAGCAGCATATGAACCGATAGCAGGGCTGGGCGCAACCGCATAAACATTACTACTACCTGTAGTGACCGCATAATTTCCAATGTGCGGACTAGCCGCAACTGTTTGTGTGGAATTATCAGGAAACTTAAACCCACCCGTACTACTGTAGATAACCCCACCAACTTCTAGTGGAACAGTAGGGCTAGCTTGGAGTATCCCGACACGATTATTGGAAGTATCAACTTTAAGTGTATTAGTATCAATAGTAACATCACCAGACCCAGTGATAGTACTAAACGCTCCTGTTTCAGCACTATTCGCTCCGATAGGGGTACCATCAATAGCACCGCCATCAATGTTGACGCTGCTAGCACTGAGGCTATCAGTAAAATCTGTAACGGCTGCTCCAGAACCTGCTCCATCAGCATACACGATTTTTGTGGCACCAGGAGGCACCGTCACACTTGCGCCAGAACCTTGTGACAGAATAATATTCTGGCTTCCACTTGTGTTATTATAAACGAAATATAATTTTTCGGCAGTGTTTGGGCTGATTGTAATCGTATTTGCACTTGACAATGAACCACTAAATACAAGAACTTTAAACTGCCCATCTGACAACGAACCAGAGCTAGTTGTCAAAGTATGCGTTGTGCCTGTCAGTGAAATAGCACCAACGCCATTCAGAGCGCGGTCTACAATATCAAAATTAGTATTGGTAGTTGTTCCCCAGGTGCCAGCCTGCGCACCCGTAACAATTTTTTCAATACCAGTATTATCTGTATATGTGCTCATCAGGTGCCTCTATGCAGCGATTTCGTTCCAGGTAGTTGATGTACTTGGTGCAATTTCGCCCCAGGTAGTT
>VMHT01012265.1_pt1 | contig 15078 bp, 18 predicted proteins | sample 4693611 | NCBI WGS metagenome assembly VMHT01 (sample SAMN12280063, study PRJNA550983) | marine metagenome | isolation source: seawater sampled from same location over 5 years 0.02-0.2 micron viral filtrate | place: USA: collected off the coast of southern California halfway between the port... ... | reverse complement strand
TGCTGGTTTTTTAGTTGCTGGTTTTTTAGTTGCCACTATACGTCCAAAAATCTAACATCTTTTGCATTTTGCTCAATAAAAGTTTTCCTTCTAGACACATCACTTCCCATGAGTATCTCAAACATTTCAGCTGCTTTTGCTGATGCTGCTTTGGTGTCAGCTATTGTAACCTTTATTAGGGTTCTACTTTCTGGGTTCATTGCTGTATCCCACAACTCTCCAGCATTCATTTCACCTAAACCTTTAAATCTTGATATATCAAATTTTTTGTTTTTGTTTTCTTTTTTAAACTTTTCAAGTTCGTCATCATCTTTTAGATAGTTAACTCCTCCAGAAGATTTTGCTCTATATAAAGGAGGTTCAACTATGTACACCTTTCCCTCTTCTATTAGACCTGGCATAAATTTAAAAAAGAATGTTAATAAAAGTGTTCTGATGTGAGCTCCATCAACATCTGCGTCTGTAAGAAAAATAATTTTGTCGTATCTAGATTCATCACCGTTATACTCTGACTTAATTCCTGTTCCAATTGCTTTAATTAAAGAACTTATTTCTTCGTTTTGAAGAGCTCTATTTTCAGTAACTTTTTGAACATTTATAATCTTTCCCCTAATAGGAAGTATTGCTTGTGTTCTAGACTCCCGAGCTTGTTTAGCTGGTCCTGCAGCAGAATCACCTTCAACAATAAACAATTCGCTTTCAGTAGGATCTTTAGAAGAGCAATCTGCAAGTTTTCCTGGTAAACCAGATGTTTCAAGAATACTCTTTCTTTTGGTTAGCTCTCTAGCTTTTTTTGCACTCATTCTAGCTTTTGCGGCTAAAGCACACCTTTCTACTATTGCTCTACCGTCTTTTGTGTTTTTAGACAACCACTTTGGAAACTCTTCGTTAATTAGAACCTGAACCCTTGATTTCATTTCTGTATTACCAAGTTTTGTTTTTGTCTGACCTTCGAATTGTGGATCTTTCACCCTTATGGAAACAACTCCTGTCATACCTTCCCTAATATCATCTCCTGTCAAAGAGATGTCTGAGTGTAGATTTCTTTTTTTTGCAAAATCGTTTATAGCTTTTGTAACCGCTGTTCTAAGGCCCTCTTCATGAGTTCCTCCTTCAAGCGTATGAATGTTGTTTGCAAAACTTTTAACAGTAACGTCATCTTCATTTTTCCACTGAAGCGCAACCTCTATTTCTGAATCTTTTGTTTGGTCTGTAAAAGAGATTATTTTGCTGTGAAGAGTTTCATAACCCTCGTTTAAATATTCAACGAAATCTACAAGACCTCCTTTATAGTGGTACTCCTCTTTCGTTGGGGGTTTTACTCTGTTATCTGTTAAAACTATTTTTAACCCTTTGTTTAAAAAAGCTGTTTGTCGAAGCCTTTCAGCAACAATTCCATAATCATATGTCTGTGTTTCATCAAATATTTCTGGGTCTGCAAGAAAGTTGACCTTTGTTCCTGTTTTTTTTGAAACCTTTCCTCTTTTTATTTTTGTTTTTGGTTTTCCTAAGTCGAATTCTTGATTCCAAAAATGACCATCTCTTTGAACCTGAACCTTTACAAATGTAGAAAGAGCATTAACAACAGATATTCCTACACCGTGTAGGCCTCCACTGACAGTATAAGCTCCTGATTCAAACTTTCCTCCAGCGTGTAGGGTTGTTAAAACAGTGGTTAGTGCAGAAATTTTCGTTTTAGGATGTGGTTTAACCGGTATGCCGCTACCGTCGTCTTCTACAGTAACAGATCCGTTTTTCTCTAAAGATATTGTAATCTTGGAACACCTACCTGCCATTGCTTCGTCTACAGAGTTGTCAACCACCTCCCAAATCAAGTGGTGTAGGCCGTTTGGACCAGTTGATCCTATATACATAGCTGGTCTTTTTCTAACCGCCTCAAGACCCTCAAGAATTTTTATATCTTTTGAATCATAACTATTTGAATCTTTTTTAGACACGAACATCTCCAAGATACGCTTCTATTTATTTAATTTACAGCCCCTGCTGAACTCTTATTTTACTAGATTTATTAACTATTGCTTGTTATTAGACATTTGGATACTTAATTTTTTAAGCTTTATTTTGGTGTGTTTTTCAATATTTATTAATATTTTCTGTTCTTGTAGTTCTAGTAGGTTCTTTAGTCTGTTGTTTGGAACATATATAACAAAAATATCACCTAAAACAGGGCCCGGGGTGGTGTCTTTAAGCCAGGTTAAGCTGCTTTGTTTTATATAGTTTTCTATTTTTTTAGATTTTGAGAAATCTATTCCTGAGTCGTTTGAATTAATTTTTTTTGGTTCTTTAGTAAACATGTTTTTTTATTGGTTCGTTCTTACTGGCATTAAAAGGTATTTGTACTTTTCTTCTTCTCCCTGTATTACTGCTGGTTTGTCGTTTCCAGAAAATCTTAAATAAACCTTGCTTCCCTCCAAAACTTCTATCCCTTGAATAAGATAGTTTGGATTAAAAGATATTTCAAAATTAGAAACATCTCCTACGTTAAGGCCGAGAATGTTTATGTCAACTTCTTCGACTCCTCCTCCAATGTCTTTATTTGTTGAATAAATGTGTAGTGTGTTCTCTCCTAAAACTTTTAAAGTTACCGGGATAAAACCTTCTGCGACCACTGTTGATCTGTCTAAAGAATCGAGTATTGTTTTTTTATCTACTTCAAGAGAGAAAAGGTTTTCCTTTGGGAATAGTGCTTTATATTCTGGGAAGTTTCCTTCTAGTTTTCTAACAGATGTGTAATATCTGTTGTTGTAAAAATGAAGTTCCCTTTCTGTTGAGTTTATGTTTACTTCTTCCTCTTCTTCAAAAAGTTTTATGGTTTCGTTTAAAGATCTGAAAGAAACAATTCCTGCGTCGCTAATTGGCAGGTCTGATACTGTCGTTGTTGCGAGTCTATAGCTGTCAGTAGACACAAGGTTCGTTTGGTCTTGGTCGTTATCAAAGAAAACACCCGTAAGTATTGGTTTTCCACCCTCTGGTGATGCAGCTATCCCAACTTTCTTAAGGGCTGTGAAAACTTCGTGGGTTTTTAATTTTTGACTCGTTTCGGGACTGTAGGTTTCCTCAAGAAGGGTTTTTGGATAAGTTAAGTGATCTAGTTTTCTAAGTTTGTATTCAGTTTTTTTAGTTTCTATCTTAATTTCGCTACCCAGGTCTGAAAAAACAACTTCTCCGACAGGAAGTTTCCTAACCACCTCTGAAAAAACCCTTGAGTTTATAAGACTCTCCCCATCAACAAGAACCTCTACTGGAAACTTAGCTTTAATAACGAGATCCAGATCTGTTCCTATTAGTTCACAAAGGCCGTTCTCTGCTCGAAGGTAAATACCCTGTAGGGCTGGGTTAGAAGGTTTAATGTCGACAGCTCGAGAAACTGAAAGAACAAAGTTTTTTATTTCTTTACTCGTTGTTTTAAATTTCAATTTATTCCTTTATATAAATAACAATAATAAAGCTGTTTAAAGTGTCTAAAAAAAACTTTTCTATTGAAAAACCAAGATTAGCGGTGTTTAAAGTTTTAAACATTTTAAACACCAGAAAAACTTAAAGGACTATTGTCTATTTTGTTGTTGAAAATGTTTATTTCTCTTTTAAAAGAATGGGACCCTTCAACTTTTTTGATAGACGACAAAACTGTTGAATGAGATCTGTTTCCAACATAAATTCCTATTTGGTTAAGGGAGTATTCAGTGTGTTTTCTCATTAAATATATAAAAAGATGGCGAGCATTACTAACTTGTTCACTTCTGTTTTTAGACAAAACCAGCCTTTCGTCCACCTGGTAGACATCAGAGCAGTAACTTAAAATAAATTCTGGTGTGAGCTCCATTATTTTATTTTCAGAGTACATTGAAACAAGCTCTGAAACATATCTTGAGTTCCCCTCACCTGTTTGTTTGTTTATTATTAGATTATTAACAACACCGTTTATCTCTCTAAAGCTTTGAAAATCAAGCGAAAGCAACAAATCAAATTCTTTATTTGAAATCAAGTTGTTCTTAAAGTCTTTATTACTTTTCTTAAGAACCTCTAAAAATATTTTCTTATCAGGCTTCTCAATGTCTGTGACTAGTCCATTTAAAATTCTAGAAATTAGCCTTTCTGGAAACCCTTTTAACATTTGGGGTTTTTGGTCAGAAGCAAGAACTACAGCTTTTGAGTTGTTTAAAAAATAGTTTATTGTGTGAAACAACTCTTCAGAAACACCCCTTTTGCCTATAAAAAACTGAATATCGTCAATTAGGAGTATGTCAACAGATCTAATTTTATTTTTAAATACATCAATATCGTTGTTTTTGATTCCTGAAATATAAGATTCTAAAAATGACTCAGAATCAATATAAAAGGAAGAAAAACTTGATTTAGATATTGTTTTTAACAACTGTGTTTTTCCAACTCCTGGTTTTCCATAAATAAAAAGAGGGTTGAACCTATCACCGGGCGAAACAACAACATTTTTTGCAGCTGTTACAGCAAGGTTATTACAACTACCAACAAACAAATCATCAAAAAAGCTAAGATCATATTCAAGAATGCTAACTTTTTCTTCCTCTACGACTATTTCTTTTTTTTCAACATGTGCTGTATTGTCTACAAAAATTGAAAAAGAATTATCAATAACAAACACACAATCAGATCCACCTACAACTCTTTTAAAAACAGAAGTAATATTACTTAATAATTTTTTTTCAATAGAAGACTTAACAAAATCTGATCCAACAACTATGTTTAATTCATTCTCGTTTAAAAGTTCAAATCTAAGTTGGTCTAACCAATATCTATCAGTCTTGTTTGTAATACCTTTATTTAACTCATTGTTGAACTCAGATAAAAGATTTTTGAGGTACTTATCATTGTTCATAATCAAATTAAATTTACTCCAACAATAAGAAAAAACATAGAGTGTTAAAAACAAATTAAAAATTAATAAATTGTTGATAACTAACAAAAAACCCAATGTTTATTGCTTTAAATTCACAATAATATGACCTAAAGCACTTTATTAAAAGTGGTTGTTTGTTTCTAGTTAATCTGTTTATCGCGAACTTAAATTACTTTTCGCGAACAATTCAAAATAAATTATTTTTTTGCTTTGTTTAATTACCCCAATGATATATTCTCTTAATCAGGTAAAAAATGAAAAGAACATATCAACCTAGTAATAGAAAAAGAAGCAGAAAACACGGTTTTAGATCAAGGATGCGAACAAGAGCTGGTCGCGACATTCTTAAAAGAAGAAGAAAAAAAGGTCGTAAAATTTTATCTGCCTAGGTTAGCTCGTGAAATTCAGAGCACTTAATAAAAAAATTCATTTTGAAAACCTAAAAAAAGAAGAGTTTTGTTTTACCGCTAAAGGTTTAAAAATCTTTGTCAAAGAAAACAATGTAGAAACTTCTAGGCTTGGAATAAGTATTTCAAGTAAACAGAACAATGCGGTTAACAGAAATAAGTTTAAAAGAAGGACAAGGGAAGCCATAAGGGGTTTAAAAAAGAATAAAAATTTAGATATATTAATACTTGGAAACAAAGAATCATCAAATCTTTCTTCAAGTGAACTATTAGAAATTTTTAAACAACACCCCTTATTGTTAAAATATGAAAGTTATTAGTTTATTCCTACAAATCATTAGATCTTTGTTGTCATTTTTTGGTTTAGTTGGTGGAAATTGTATTTATTACCCTTCATGTACCACAGTTATTGCTGAAAAGCTTGAAGAAGAAGGTGTGTTTAAAGCAATTCCTTTAATTTTAAACAGGATGATAACATGCAATCCTGTATATAGAAAAATTGGTAAAAATTGGCAATATTAGAACCTTTTGCTCTCGCTATAGCTTTTTTATTATCATATATTTATGACTTTATTGCTTCATATGGTTTTTCAATTGCTATTTTAACTGTTGTAATTAATGTTATTATTTTCCCCCTCACCCTAAGGCAAACAAGATCAACAAAAAGAATGCAAGATGCTCAATCTGATATTAAAGCTCTTCAAAAAAAACATAAAGACAACAAAGAAGAACTTAATAAAGCAATGGCTGGTATGTATAAAGAAAAAGGGATAAATCCACTTGGCTGCATTCTTCCTTTAATTGTGCAAATGCCAATTTGGTTTGCACTTTTTAGGGTCTTAAGAGAACCATTAAGTTTTATACCAGATACTTCTAAGCTTTTTAATGCACTTGAAAACAGCACAAGCCTCACATTTTTTAATATGGATTTGCAAATCCCACCTTCTGAAGTTTCAGATTGGGTAGAAAGAGCTCCATATTTAGTATTAATACTTTTTGTTATCCTGACAGCTCTTTACCAACAGCAACAAATAACAAAAAAATCAAACAACTCAAACAACCCCCAGGCACAACAAATGCAAATGATTGGAAAAGTTATGCCTGTATTTTTTGGTTTTATTTCATGGACTCTACCAACAGGTTTAGTTGTTTATTTTTTAACAGGAAACATATTTCGAATAGGTCAACAGGCTTTAATAGTGAAGCTAGATGACAGAGAAGAATCTAAAAAAGAAAATACTAAAGACGAGGAAGACGAACAAAAAAATGATAACCCTGTTCAAGAAAATTCTCGAAAAAACCGCAAAAAAAGAAGGAGAAAATAATGGCTAATAATAAATGGGTAGAAGTTGAAGCAAAGACTATTGACGATGCTATAAAAGCAGGCTTAAGTGAACTAAACCTAGATGATGCCACACAAGCAAACATTAATATTTTAAGAGAACCAGAAGGAGGGGTATTTGGCGTAGGGGGTACAAAAGCCTTAGTTAAAATTTCAGTTAGAGAAAGTGGTTCTAGAAATTATAACAAAAGAAACCAGAACAAAAGAAACAATAATGACAATAAAGGTGCTCAAAAAAAGCAATATACACCTAGAAAACCAAGAGTTGAAGCAGATAAAGATGAACAACTTAAAGTTTCAATTGATTTTTTAAAAGGACTAGTAAAATCTTTCGGACTAAAAGGAGATGTTGAAGGAACCTTGGAAGATGAAAACCTAGTTGTTAAAGTAACTGGTGAGCAGACAGAAGCCTTGGTTGGCGACAAGGGTTTTATAATTAGATCTTTACACGAACTAACTAGAACAGTAGTACAAAGAAAAACAGGTGCAGGAACAAGACTTAGACTTGATGTTGCAAAATATGCTGAAAAAAGAAAAGAAGCTCTTACTATTTATGCAGAAAGATTAGGTAAACAAATTCTCGATGACAAACAGGAAGTTATGTTAGAGCCTATGAACTCTGTTGATAGAAAAACCTTACATGATGCAGCTTCAACGCTAAATGGAATTAGGTCATATTCAGAAGGTCGAGAACCATATAGATCTGTAGTTTTTGCCCCTGAAGAAGAAGAATGACCTTTACGCCTCAAATACCACACTGGGGTGCTAAAAATAATCAATATTCGGAAAAACTTTATGAATACCACAGTTGGTTATTAGATACAGGTATTAAAAACGGGCTTATTAGTAATAAAAATAAACAACTTGTTTGGGATGAATTTATTATTCACTCACTTTATTTTGGCATAATTATACGTAAAGTAGATAAACCTATTAATAAAGTTTATGACTTAGGAACAGGTGGAGGAATTCCAGGGATACCGGTTGCAATAACTAATCCAAACATCCTATTTAAACTCGTTGATATAAGTGAAAGTAGAGTTTATGAGCTTGAAAGGTTAAAAAGCATTTTAGGTTTAAAAAATATTGAGATAATTAGAAAAGATGCAAAAAGTATATTATCTGATCACAATTTATATATTTCTAGATGTTATATATCTTCTAAAGAAGCACTTGGTCTTATTAAATCGTACAAAAATGCAACTTATATTGTTTCCTCAAATGGCGAAGATTTAGATCACGACAAAAATATGTTTCACGTGAAACAGGAAAATTTTATGATTAATTCAACAGACTTAAGGCACATAGATGTTATAACTGTTAGGTGAAGATAGTAACAATTCTGTGTCAAAAAGGTGGTGTTGGAAAAACAACATTTACAGTTAATCTAGGAAAAATACTTTCAAACAGAGGTTTTAAGACACTTATTATTGATACAGATCCCCAGGGAAACGTATCAACATATCTGAATTTTAATAAAGACGAAGAAAACATAATTAATTCAACAGATATACTGGAAAAAAATTATAAAAAAAAGATAGGCTTTTCTTCTGAAAACCTATACATAATTCCATCAAATAAATCGATAATGAAACATAATGATGAAAAAATTATTGGAGGACCTAAATTAACAGGGGTTAAGGAATTCCTGTATTCTTATGAGTTTGACATAGTAATTATTGATACACCACCAACTATTAGCTCATTAACGCAAGAAGCACTCGCAATTTCAGATTATTACCTTATACCGGCAAAACCAGAATTTTTAGCTATAGAAGGGGTCTCACAAGCTATGGCTTTTGCAAAAAAAACAATTTCAATTATTAACAATGCAGACCCAATTTTCCTAGGTGTTGCTTTAAACCAGGTAGATACAAGGCGGGCAAGTTTTAAAGATTTTGAGAAAGAATTAAATTTTTTACTTTCAGATAAAATGTTCAATTCAAAAATATCTCAATTAACTGAAATTGCTGACAGTCCGTTCTATTCTAAAACAGTATTAGATTTCAAAGAAAATAGTAAAGCCAAAATAGAGTTTTTAGAATTTTCAAATGAGTTTATAGAAAGAGTAGGTTTATGAAAAGATCATTAAGCGATTTATTACCAGATGTTGAGACAAGGGAATTTAAAATTGAAAATATTGACCTTTCACTTATTAAAGAGAGCAAAAGTCAAGCTAGAAAAAAGTTTGACAATACAAAAATTCAAGAATTAAAAAACTCAATTATAAATAATGGAATACTTCAACCTCTTATAATTCAAAAAAAAGACAACCACCAATATGAATTAATTGCTGGTGAAAGGAGACTAAGGGCCTCAAAATTAGCTGGTTTAAAATCTGTACCATGTGTTATTAAAGACGTAAGCAAAAGAGATGCAGCTGTTTTGGGTCTTGTAGAAAATATACAAAGAAGTCAACTTAACTCCATAGAAGAAGCCCTTGCATATAAAAACCTTAAAGAAAACTACAAACTTTCCAATGAAGAGATAGGTGTATTGGTTGGAAAAAGTCGATCTCATGTTTCAAATATGTTAAGAATTTCAAATCTGAGTGAAAAAGTTCAATTAGAACTCGTTAATGACACCGTATCCTTTGGTCAAGTAAAGCCGCTTATAGTTCTTGATCACAGCCTACAAAATAAATTGCTTGAAGAAATTATAAACTTAAGACTTTCAAGTAGAGAGGTTGAGGAAAAGGTCAGATCGTTAAAGGGATCTCAACTTGATGAACAAAATAGTCACTATAAAAAAGTATTAGAAAATTCACTTGGAACGAAGGTAAATTTTATCCGAAATAAGAACTCTACAAAAATAAGTTTCATTTTAAAAAATAAAGAAGCTCTTGACGATTTTATTAATAAACTTATCTAATAGTTATAGATATCCCTAAGCCCAAGAACTAAGCCCTTAATTAATTTTTTTATATTAAATTGGTAAAAATTACCATTAAATATTAACGACACAGATCTTGTGTTTTTAAGAAGAGGTAATGATTTACCTTTAGAATTAGTATTATTATCAATTTTAATTTTTTCAGATAGTTGCTCACCAATAATACTAAACGAGTGCTTGCCTTTAAAATAATTAATAATTAATTCAGACTCATTGAAAGCAAGCTTAATAAATAAAGTGGGATTTAATTTATTTACATATTTGACAGAATTTTCTTCATTGCCGTCTTGAGCTACCTCCGAAGAAAAATAAACAGATACCCCCATTTCATTACATTGGTTTTTTATTTCCCTGTAAAGATCGTTCTGTTCTTTGTAGTTTCCAATGTTATCAACATCAAAGCAAATAGAAATGGTATTTGAATCTCTTTTGAATGACTTCACTGCTTCATTCAAAGATGTATTCATATTTGGTCGTAAGAGTTTTCTAATTTCAACTGAAGTTTCCATTCCTACAACACCATCCACGGATAAACCCCTATTTTCTTGAAACTGTTTTATAGAATTTTCCAGATTGTTGTTAAAAACTGAATTTATTGGACTAGAGTAAAAACCCAATCTAGAGAGGTACTCTTGTAGCTCTTCTACATCTGCTCCATAAATAGCTGGACTTTCTAATTGAAGAATCCTATCTCCCAAATCATATCCATTATTTAATAGCTCATGCCAAAGATCTTCCTTGCTTATGTTAAATGAAAGATTATTGTCTTGAATAAAAAGTTCAACTGTGTTTAATAAATCACTGACTTCATCGGAACTTTGATACCCACAAGAATTTAGTTTTACATTTAAATCTTCAGTTTCTATTTCTGATAATGTCTTAATATATTCAGAAAAATTCAAACTACTGTTCAAGCCATCTCTCTGCATCTATTGCTGCTTGACAGCCAGTTCCAGCTGCAGTTATAGCTTGTCTATAAATTGAATCTGCAACATCTCCAGCGGCAAAAACACCTGGAATAGAAGTGCTTGTTTCTGTAGTAAAACCAGTTTTGATATACCCTTTTTCATCAAGCTCTACAAAGTTATTTAAAAAACCAACATTTGGATCATGCCCTATTGCAACAAAAACGCCATCAAGACTTAATTCTTTTTCTGAACTATCAAGGATATCTTTAATTAGGACAGAGGACACAGCCCCTTCACCATTAATTTTTTCAACTGTACTATTCCATATAACTTCTATTTTTTCATGATTTAAAACCCTGTCCTGCATGATTTGACTAGCTCTAAACTCATCTCTCCTGTGTATTACATAGACTTTATTTGCAAACTTGGTTAAAAATAGTGCTTCTTCCATGGCAGAGTCACCCCCACCAACAACAGCTACTTCTTTTTCTTTAAAAAAGAAACCATCACATGTAGCACAGGCAGAAACCCCGTATCCTTGAAGTTCTTTTTCTCCATCAACACCTAACCATCTAGCAGAAGCTCCAGAAGAGATAATTACTGTTTTAAATTTATACTCTCCCTTTGAACTTTTTAATTTAAAACCGCCTTCTATCTTCTCGATAGAGTCAATAATTTCTGTTTTTATTGTTGTTCCAAATCTTTCTGCCTGACCTTTAAATACTTGCATAAGCTCAGGACCCATAATTCCATCAACAAAACCTGGGTAGTTTTCCACATCCGTAGTAAGCATAAGCTGACCACCAGATTCTAAACCTTCAAAAAGAACAGGATGTAAGTTAGCTCTTCCAGCATATATTCCTGCTGTATATCCAGCAGGACCAGAACCTATTATTGCTAAATCATCCATTATTTTTTCTCCAATAGTTTCTTAAAGACATAATAAAAAAGAGTAGTCCAATTGAGGCAAAAGCGAAGCCAGTAGGATTTATTCCTAATAAGAAACCAATACCTTGCATAATTTTAATTACCCCAATGAATAGAAATACAAGTGCCAAAATAAGTAGAACCACAAGCAGGAAGCCAACTGAAGCAAAGCCAGTAATTCTTTTAACAGGTTTTACAATAAGTTTTTTAATTGTCTCAATTAAGCCTTCAACAGACTCAACAAAACTATCTTCATGTTCCATATCATTTATAATAAGCGTCCTAAAAATATTAATGAAGTTCTAATTAAACTAGCGAGAGCTAAAAATAATATAATCAGTATTTGTTAGTTTAAATCCCTTATTTAAATAAAGCCTTTTCGCAGCATTGTTACTGGATTGTGTATTAAGTCTTATATTGACTAATTTCTTATTCTTAGCAAAACTGATAACATCTTCAAGAAGAGAAGAACCGTGGCCTTCATTTTGATGTTCTTTCGATATTCCAAATCTTTGTAGGAATGAAAAATTTCTTGTTGTTCCTAAAATTGCATACCCAATTAAGTTTTCATCTGAATATTTTTTAAAAAGATAATTTCTGTTACAGCTTTCAATTGTTTCAATAAAACCAGCTTTTGAATTTCTCCAATAAGAATCAAAAATACTATGATCTAGCGGTAAAAGTTTTTCTATGGTGTTTATATTAAAATCTTCTATATGAGAAGTGTTTAATTTTTCAAATTTATATTTACGTAAATCTAACGACATAACATTAAGCCTATTTACCTCAGACCACCTGGAAGCAATCCACTGTCCAGCCATATTTTCCTGAATCATGGCTGAATGAAAATTTATACCAGTCTCTAAGCCAATAGATTTTATTTTTTTTAATAACGGCTTACCTCCGTAAATTTTTTCAAAATAAACTAATGGTGAAGTGTCGTTCCATTTTCTAGTATTGTAGGAACCGAGTAAGCTCCTATGCTTCTGTTTTTCATTTGTTAAATACATATCGTAATATTTTCTTATCTTCTTCATGTTTTAACAAATTTAAAGCACTTTCATAATCAACAACAGCTATTTCTAAAATTTCATCATCTGGTTCATTCTCAAAAGGTTTTAAAACGTTCATTTCGTAAAACCAAACAGTCTTACTGACCTTCTCTTTAACTTGGTTGATTTCATATCTAGACTCAGCAATTGGTTTTTCGTTTTTTAGTTCAACAACAAAACCTGTCTCTTCATTAACTTCACGTACAGCCGCTGCTGAAGGTGATTCACCCTCTTCTAAATGGCCTTTTGGAAATCCCCACCAACTTTCGAGATCATCAGAAGAACCCTCTTTTTTATTCTTAACAATTAAAATTTTTTTGTCTACTAGAACAATTCCTCCAGCTGCAAAGTCTACTTTTAAATTCATATTTATATTGTTTCCCACTTCTTCTAAGCTATCAATATGGTACCAACAACACTATTAGAATTACTAAATAATAATCAATATTTAAAAAGCATTTCTGATATTTACTTTTCAAACAATTTTGAGTTTTATTTAGTTGGTGGAGCCGTTAGAGATGGAATTCTTGGAATTCCCACTTCAGATTTTGACTTTACTACCAACGCTTTACCAGATGAATCTATAGAGTTGCTAAACAGAAACGGATATAAAACAACAGAGGTAGGAAAAGAATTCGGAACTATTGAACTCAGGATTGATAACAACTCAATACATATAACAACTTACAGAGAAGACACTTACGAAACAACATCAAGAAACCCATCTGTTGAAGTAGTTCCTGACCTAGATTTGGATCTCTCAAGAAGAGATTTTACTATTAATGCTATTGCATTCTCACTTGAGGAGAGCACCATTGTGGATCCTTATGGAGGCATAAAAGACTTATCAAATGGAATAATTAAAACGCCCGACAACCCACTTATATCCTTCTCGGATGACCCATTGCGTATGTTGAGATTATGTAGATTTGTGAGTTCACACGGATTTACACCTGATGATGAAACATATAGCGCAATGAAAAATAATGTTCAGAGAATAAAGATTGTTTCAAAAGAAAGAGTAAGAGATGAATTTTCTAAACTTCTTGTTGGAAAAAACCCATCAAATGGCATACGGATTTTGGTAGAGAGTGGATTGAGTATGCATACAATACCGGAAATAGATGCTCTTAAAATAGAGGTTGATCCCAACCACCACCACAAAGATGTTTATGAGCATACCCTTAAAGTTGTGGAAGGTGTTACTCCAAATTTAGTTTCACGACTAGGCGCTCTCTTTCATGACATTGCTAAACCTAAAACTAAAGGCATTGAAGATGGAAAAGTACACTTTCGACACCACGAGGTTGTTGGTGCAAAAATGACAAAGAAAATTTTAAAAGAGTTAAAGTATGATAAAAAAACTGTTAATGACGTTGCACTTTTAGTCGAACTACATCTAAGGCCTCATACTTTTAAGATGGGCTGGACAGATTCAGCAGTAAGAAGATATATAGTTGATTCTGGAAACGTTCTAAAAGAATTAAATAATCTTGTTAGAGCTGATGTAACTACAAAAAATAAACATAAAGCTAAAGAAATTTATGAAAATTTAGATGAAATGGAAAGAAGAATTCAAGAAGTAATGGAAAAAGAAGAGATGTCAAGATTAAGACCACCAATAACAGGTAATGAAATTATGGAAATTTTTAACATCAAACCAGGTCCAAAAGTTGGATTAATAATGAAAGCTTTGTATGAGCAAAGAATTAATGAGGGTGAAGTTAATAAAGAAGAAGCAATAAAACTTGCAAAAGATATTTATAAAAATTTATGATTGTATAAATATACAAAAAAATGTATATTTATAAACATGGCTAAAGCAACAATTCAAAGACAAAAATTAATAGCTGATTTCATAGACACTGGAAAAGTCTCATCTCAAAATCAACTCAAGGGAATGTTGAAAAAGAATAATATTGTGATAACGCAAGCCACCCTCTCAAGAGATTTAAGTGAGTTAGGAGCAGTCAAAAATAGACTCAGTAACGGAAGACTGGTTTATCTTCTTCCAAAAAGTCTAAATAATAGTGCTCAATTCAAAATTGCTATAAAAGCTTTACAAGATTTTGTAATCAAGGTTGAAGCAGTTTCTAACCAGGTTGTTGTCAAAACTACTGCTGCCGCTGCGCAGGTGATTGCAGAGTCAATTGATAATTTATATATAGACGGTGTAGTAGCCTCATTAGCAGGTGATAACGCAGTCTTAATTATTACTCCAAATGAAAAGACAGCAATTGAGGTTGCTAAAAATATTGATAATAAACTAAATTAAAAAATTTTCTTAATTCTGTATAAAACATTAGTACTTTCTCCAAACTCTAGATTATCCTTAATCTGTACATGAATAATTCAATTAAAGCCAGACAACGCTTAGCCAAAAAAATTAAGAATGGGGCTGTCTTACTTCATAGTGGATCAATAGTTTATAGAAACAATGACACATGGTATCCATTTCGTCAAGATTCAAACTTTTACTATTTAACAGAATGGCCTGAGCCAGATGCACACGCTGTAATCCTCATTAAAGACTCAGAGCCGGAGTTGCATTTGTTTGTTCAAGATAGAAACGAGGAAATGGAGACATGGGAGGGAAAACGTTTAGGTCAGTCTGGGGCAGTTGATGAATACGATGCTTCAACTGCTTATTCAT
>VMHT01214623.1_pt1 | contig 15083 bp, 14 predicted proteins | sample 4693611 | NCBI WGS metagenome assembly VMHT01 (sample SAMN12280063, study PRJNA550983) | marine metagenome | isolation source: seawater sampled from same location over 5 years 0.02-0.2 micron viral filtrate | place: USA: collected off the coast of southern California halfway between the port... ... | reverse complement strand
TGCCGATGGGACTTCTGGGGCTGCAAGGTATGCTGGTCAAATATCATACGATCACGCCACCGATGACATGTATTTTGCTACTGGTGGAAGTACAAGGGTAAATATCGACAGCAGCGGTAATGTTGGGATTGGCACGAGTTCGCCTAGTGACAAATTAACCGTAGCTGGCAACATTGTAACAGGTGTTGATAACACTATTATAGCTCCTTACGCATCACTGCTTGGTTTCGTTAAGAAAAGCGGCACGGCAGGTTCTATTGCATATGCCAGCGGTCAAAGCCTGATCTTTTCGCAGTCAAGTGCTTCAGCACTAAGTGATGCTTCAAGTGAAACTTACACAGAACACATGCGCCTCGATTCTAGCGGTAAATTGCTGGTGGGGACAACCAATGCGTTTGGCGATACTACAAACACAAAGCCTGTCATCGCAGGGTTTTTTAATACTACATATTCGATTACCTCTATTACACAGACAAGCACTTGGACAACAGTTCACACCTTTGCGAATAACGCAGGGAACTTCATGGTGTCCATGAGGGCAAGTGGAACAGGAAATACATCACATAACTCAGTTGGCGTTGCAGTTATTCAGGCAAGTGGTGCAACTGCTTTTGATTACATCCGCAACGGCGGGAACGTGCAAATCAGAATGTCTGGCTTAAACTTACAAGTTTGGCAAAACGTTTTTGCTGGAGCCAACATTAACTGGGGCGTAACAAATCTAGGCCCATAATTGTCTATAAAGGAGAAACACTATGGCAATAACTTACACTTGGACTATTCCAACATTGGAACACGAAATCGCTGATGGTGGCGTATATGTAGCTCACTGGCGCTGCACAGGCGTTGATGATGATGGTAACACAGCATCTAGCTATGGCACTTGTGGCCTAACCTACGATGCTTCTGCGTCTGACTTTACACCGTATGCTAATATTACTTTAGACCAAGCAAAAGGCTGGGTCTGGGGTCATGTATCCCAAGAGGATACCGAAGCTGCTATTGCTTCTCAGATTGATGCGATAGCTAATCCAACGACTGCTGACGGAGTTCCGTGGGCAGCATAACCTGAAAGGAGATCAACGTGACTGAAGACAAAAAGGTCATTACGATTGACGATGTAGAATACACTGAAGATCAGCTAAGCGACACTGCAAAGATGTGCATAAATCACATCAACTCGCTAGACCAGAAGATCGGCTCTGCGCAGTTTAACTTGGTGCAGCTTCAGATGGGTAGAAAAGGTTTTATGGCTGAGCTGCAAGCGGAATTGCCTTCGCCAGCATAATACAACTACCAGATACTATTGCGAGGGGCGGCCGTTGCGCCGTCCTTTTGCGTTACACACCATATGTGGTAATATTATACCGTATTAATACATAAGAGGCGTAGATGTCATTAATTGACCTCAACATCCCGGCTGGCGTTTATAGAAACGGCACCGACCTGCAAAGCATGGGGCGTTGGCGTGACGCTAATTTAGTCAGATGGCACGACGGCGTGATGCGCCCCGTTGGCGGCTGGAGAACCAGGTCAAGCACCGCCGCCGCCGCTAAAATGCGTGGCATGCTGACGTGGACGGACAACAGCGACGATCGCTGGATTGCCGCCGGCACCTACAACAAGCTTTACGTGTGGGATGCGGGTGGCACGCAGTCTGACATAACGCCAGCGGGCCTCACTGCAGGGCGCGAGGATGCCGTTGCCTTCACGGGCTACGGCGGCGGTTTCTTTGGTTATTACGGCTACGGCGTCGCTCGCCCTGACACGGTACGCATACAGCCCGCCACGAGCTGGCACTTGCAGCCTTGGGGTGAATACCTGGTCGCCTGCAACGAGGATGACGGGAAGATTTACCAGTGGACGCTGAATACCTCCTCCGTCGCGGCACTACTCAGCAACGCACCCACGAGCAATAACGGCATTTTAGTGACGCAGGAGCGTTTCCTGTTCGCCCTTGGCGCTGGCGGTAATCCCAGGAAGGTGCAGTGGAGCGATCGTGAGGACAACAACACCTGGACGCCCGCGACGACCAACGAAGCTGGCGATCTGGAGCTCAACACGTCGGGTCACATTATGGCGGGCGTCAACGTGCAAGGCCAGTCGCTTATCCTGACATCGAGAGATGCGCACGTCGCGAATTACGTCGGCCCGCCTTACGTTTACGGCATAGAGCGCGTCGGCACGAGTTGCGGCTTGGCTGCGGCGCAAGCTTGCGTCGTCGTTGACGCGGGTGCCTTCTGGATGGGCGTGGGTTCATTTTACGCATACAGCGGCGGCAGAGTGCAGGAGCTTAACTCTGACGTGTCGGATTACGTGTTCAACGACATGAACAAGGCGCAAGTCAGCAAAGCGTTCGGCGTTTCCAACTCAATGTTTGGCGAAATTTGGTGGTTTTACCCCAGCTCGCAATCTACGGAGAATGACCGCTACGTCGCGTTTAACTACGTCGAAAACACCTGGTATATCGGATCGCTCGCCCGCACAGCCGGATCTGACCGTGGCGCCTTTCGCCAGCCGTTAATGGCAGACCCCGACGACAGAAAGATTTACGAGCATGAGATTGGTTTTGATTACGGCACGCTGACGCCCTTCGCAGAAACTGGCCCCTTCCGCATATCTGCCGGGGATCAAGTAATGTCTGTCACTGAGCTTTTGCCTGACGAGAAAACGCAAGGCGACGTGAACGCCGTCTTTAAAACTAGGTTTTACCCCAACGGCTCAGAGCGCAGCTACGGCCCCTACTCTCTCAGTAATCCGACGAGCGTACGCTTTACCGGACGTCAATTGAGGATGCGCGTGGAGGGCCAGCGCCTGGCGGATTGGCGCGTTGGTATTAATCGCATTGACGTCGTGCCTGGAGGGCGTCGATGAGCGTGCAATACAAAGCGCCGGAGCCATACGGCGACGACTGGAAATCTTGGGCGCGACGTTTAATGATTTACCTGGGGCAAACGCGCTCAGCGATTGTGCAGCAGGTTGGCGGCGAGACGGCGGCGGAAGACGGCTACTTGATGTTTGACCGTGGCAACGCCCGGCCCGTCGTGTCGCAGAGCGGCGCTTACAAGGAGGTTGTCGTAAAGCAATCCGCCCCGTCATCTAGTGTCGGCGCCGCGGGCGACGTGTCTGGCATGGTGAGCTGGGATGCGTCTTACATTTACGTGTGCACCGCCAGCCACGACGGCTCTTCTAACATATGGAAGCGCGCCGCGCTCACAGGCGGCTCATGGTGACGGGAGACTTAGATCGTTGCCGGGAGTGGATTTCGGCTGCGTTGGAATACAGCGGCGGCACGCACGACATCATTGATATATACGAAGGTATATACAAAGGCACCATGCAGCTATGGCCAAGCAAAAACTGCTGCATCGTAACTGAGCTCATAGTCTATCCGCGCAAGAAGGTCTTGAATGTGTTTCTAGGCGGCGGCGACAAGGGCTCTCTCACCGAAATTTTAAGCATGCACGAGGACGTGATAAATTGGGCAAAAGCACAGGGCTGCACGGGCGTAAGCATTACCGGGCGGTTTGGTTGGGAAAAGCACTTGAAGAAGCACGGGTGGAAGCCACTGCATCAGTCCTACACGAAGGAGATATAAATGTCTGGCGGTAAAGGTGGCTCAAGCACGAGCTCTGTACAAATACCCGAGTACATCGAGACGGCGGCGCAAAACAATTTAAACATGGCGCAAGACGTCAGCCAAATTGGTTTCGTGCCACAGTATGGGCCGTCGGTGGCGGCATTCACGCCCATGACCAACGCGTCATTTGACAACACCGCGAACGCGGCTTCCGCTTTTGGCATGACAACGCCGACGGCTGGCTCGTCTGCGGCTTACGGAGGCATGGGCCCAGCGACAGATTACGGCAACGGCGTGATGGGCTACAGCGCGAAGCCAATATACGACAACATGATGAGCGAATTTGCCGCCGATCGACCGGGGCAATACAATTACATCAACTCGTTTTTCATTGACCCCGTAACCGGAGCGCCTGGCGCAAATGTACGGCCTCAAACGGATTACACGTCACTTCAAACGACGGGTGACGCAGTGTCGGCGCAGCAAGCGAATGACTTAGCGATTGCTCAGGCTCAGGCGGGCGCCGGGCCTCAAAATGTTACATTCGAGACGACAAGCTTCGCCGCCAACCCAAATTTAGCTGTCCAGCCTAATGACCAAATATTTAACATCGCGCCTCCAGAGGTTCAGATAGCGCAGCAAATCGTGTCAACTGACCCAACCAATCCGCAATACAATGAAGCGTTCCAAACAGTTTACGATTATCAGGCCGCGCAGGCAGAGCAAGACCCGACGGGCCAATCAACAGGTTTTGGCATAACGCCGGAAATGATTGACGCGGCGGGTGTTGATGCGTTTTTGCCGCCGACAGTTAACCCCGACGCTCAAGCTTCGTCTTTAATAACCAATCCAGCCGAGGGCATTACTGACACATCCACTGCGAGCTCAGGCACTCAATTAATGAATGACATTACTGAAGGGCTTACTGGCATGGCATCTAACACCCTGCTTGGTCAAATTGCCTTGGGCGATAGCTACAACGTCGGTGGCGCAAATAACCCCATTGAAACGCCGACCGTTGCGGAGATGATTGACGCAGCGCCGCCAGGCATGACTTATGACGCGTCAACTGGCGCATACCTTGCGTCAGATAATAGTAATGATAATAACAATCCAATCACGCCCGCACCCGCATCCAGCTCAGATAGCTTTTTGTCGGGCGGCGGCGCGGATGGCGTTGGGGAATTGGGTGCCGTCGGAGATTTCTTTGGCTCTATTGGAGATGCTTTAGGGATTACTGACTACGCGGGTGAAGCTGAGGCGTTAGCCGCGACACCAGCAGCCGCAACTGCCCCACCCGCTCGCCCTACATCTAACGACAGTGACGACGGCGGAGGCGGCGGCGGTGGAGGCGGTTGCGTCATTGCCACGCACGCAGTTGCGTCTGGAGCTTACACTCACCAGACTAAGCGTGAGGCTGTTGTATGGTGCATGCACAACCTGCATGACAAGTGGTGGGGTGAGGCAATACGACGTGGCTACCGACACTTAGGCCGGCGCAAGATTGAGCAAGGCAAGGCGCACAATCACTACGCAGAATTTCGCGATTACATTGATTTCGCGACGGGTAGAAAACGAACATTCAAGGGTGCGCTGCATTTTGCTGCGCGATCAGTCCAATTCTTTGTGGTTGGCCTAGTTAAAGGAGACGCGTAATGGCTGGCCAAGGCGGATTATTTGGCGGAGGCGTGGCGCAGCCAATGGCGCCGCAAGCGATGGGTGCGCCGCTCGGCGGGCCAAGCAATGTAATGCCAAACGGCATGTCGTCCGGCGATGTATTCACCCCAGGCGCGGCCGTGCTTGGCGTCGCCCCTCCCGTCGAAGGCACCGCTGAAGCGGGCGGCGTTTTGGGCGGCGCTCCGGCACTAGCTGGCATAACGCCCGAAATGGGTAACATTAAGTCAGATATTTACCAGGGGCCGCCTTTGTCGCAAGGGCCAAACGAGCTGACGGCGATGGAAGACCCACTCCAACGCATACCTATGAATGCGCCTAATTTAGCAGCGCCTGGCGCGAACAAAATGCCAATAGACCCCGGCGCTCGCCCTGTGTTTAATAATGTTGCGACACCTGTCGGGCGCCCTCCCATAGCTCCGCAGGGTGGCTTTAACGTAAATCAAGCGGCCGCCGGCGGTCTGCAACAGGCGATGCAGGGCACGCAAAACGTAATGAATGCGGGCACGCCTCTCGTGCAGGCGAGCACCTACAACCCGGCGCAAACCGGAGCGACGGGCTACGGCGCTGCGCAAACGGCTGCGACTGGCTACGACGCGGCGCAAGCTGGAAACGTCAGCCCAGTCACTGCCAACAACGTCACTGCCGGGCAGCTTTCTAGCACAGACTTGAGCTCGTACACTAACCCATACGAGGATCAGGTCGTGCAGGCGACGCTGGATGACCTCGCGAATACGCAGCTTAAAACCATGAACCAAATTGGCGCGCAAGCTGACGCCGCGAAAGCTTTTGGCGGCTCTAGGCAGGGCTTGGTGGAAAGTGAAAGCATAGACAACTTTGCGAAGCAGGCTGCCAACACCGCAGCAAAATTACGTCAAGTTGGATACGGCCAGGCGCAGCAAGCGGCTCTGCAGGACATTGGCAACGCCATGCAAGCAAATCTCGCCAACCAAGGCGCCAACTTGCAAGCCGGCACGACAAGCGCCAACTTGGGCCAGCAAATCAACTTAGCCAACCAGGGCGCCAGCAATCAGGCTGCGCAATTCTCTGCCGGGGCTGCAAACCAAGCCGGCCTTGCCAATCAAGCGGCAAGCAACACGGCGGCGCAGTTTGGCGCTGGGGCGCTAAACACGGCAAACCTCAGCAACCAAGCGGCAAACAATCAGGCTGGCCAGTACAACGCCGGCGCGATGAATGCAGCCTCCTTGGCCAATCAGGCGGCGCTCATGGGCAATCAAGGCCAGCAGCTCGCTGCTGCAAATCAACTCGGCAACTTGGCGGGTCAGGCATTCAATACCGGGCAAACGATTGCCGGCCAGCAGCAACAGGCTGGTCTTCTCCAGCAGGGCTTGCAGCAGGCGCTAATTGACGCCGCGCAGGGTCAATTCCAAGGCTTTGCCAACAGCCCCGCGGCGGCGCTCTCAGCGCCTCTGGCAGCGCTTGGCGTGGCCCCGGTGCCGCAAACAACGACGCAAACAAATAATCCAGGCTTGCTGAATTACCTGCAAGTGTTGGCGATGATGTAAGGCAAAGGATCTGCGGATGCTAAACGACAGTCAAAAAACACAGCTTTTCGGGGCGCTAGATTTCGCAAGCGAGAAAGACGACGACGGCCTCACGAGAGCTGAGCGCTTCGCAGCCGCGCTTGACCCTTTGATTTTACCGCAAATGCGCATGGGTGAGCAGATCAGAACGACGGGCGCCTCCCGCGTAAAACGCCAAGGCATGAATAAGACTGTGGAGTGGTTGAAATCCAACGGCTACGCGGAAATAGCTGCAATGGTGCAAACCAATCCAACCATCGCCAGCAACGTAATGAGCGCGATCATTGCAAAGAAAATCAACCCGCCAGCGGCGAAGGAGCAAGGGCAAGTCGTGAGCGCTGAAATGCTGCGCAAGATTTACCCCGGCACGCAGATCGCTGACGGGCTGTATAACATTTCGCCGACGGGCAACGTGACGAAGGTCGGCGGCGCTGGCAACACAACAAACATCAACATGCCGGGTGACGCGCCCGCTGAAGATAAGCTGCGTGAAGAGCTTATGAAGAAGCAGGGAAAAGACTTTGGCGCCTATCTAGACGCCGGCTCCGGCGCGGCTCAAGCGATGGCTGACTTGCGTGTGTTGCAGGAGCTCGCGCCGTTGGCTCCATCCGGGCCTATCACGGGCCGTTTGGCTGAGGCTTTCCCAGAGTTTAACGACGTGACGGCGTTGCGGCAGTCTATTGTAAAGCGCGTCGCTCCCACATTGCGCGTTGAAGGCTCCGGCGCGACATCCGATTTAGAGTTTAATGCTATGCTGAACTCACTCGGCAGCTTGAAAAACTCACCGGAAGCCAACCAGGCGATTTACGCCGTAATGATGCAAAAGCAGCAATACAACTTAGAACGCGCAAACATCGTGCGTCAGTATCAAACGCAAAAAATCACCCTCCAAAATGCGAACGACGCCCTGGCGGCTCTTGAAGGTCAGTCAACTATACCGGCGGCGGTGCAGTCTATTCTGGAAAACTACCGACAAGACGACGCCCCCGCGCCAAGCTCACAGCCAAGAGTGCGAACGTGGAACCCAGAGACGCAGGAGTTTGAGTGATGCAAGAGGTTCGCGTCGGCGATGAAATCTTCCGCTTTCCCACAGACATGCCCGACGAAGACATTAAGGCTGCTCTGAATAAACATTTTGGCAAGCCGCAACGCAATGTGGCGCAGCGAGCGCTAGACTGGTTTAAAGGCGGCCAGCGTGAGGAAAACATCCCACTCGCGAATAAAGCCAACCTGGGGCTGCCGACCGACAAAGCCACTAAAATGGTGGGATTGCTGGCGACAACCGCGAGCGACGACAGGCTGCAATCTGGCATAAAAAACATCATTCCCGGCGCGGAGTTTGACAAGGATCAATACGGCAACCTGGTGGTCATCTCACCCGTTTACAAAGACGGCGAGCCCACGCAGCAATACACGCGCTTTTACCCCAACCCAAAGGGGCTAGACATCACTGACATCATGCAGGGCTCCGGCGCTGTTGCGTTGGGGCAAGCGATCGCAGCCACCGGCGGCGCTTTGGGTCTTCCCGTCGCTGGCATGACAGGCGGCGCTTTAATTGGCGCCACAGAGGCTGGATTGATTGAGGCCGCGAGTGCTTATCTGTCGGGCAAACGATTTAAGGCTGGAGACGTTCCCGCTGGCGCCGTAGGGGGAGCCGCAGGCGCGAAAGCTGGAGAGATGCTGGGAAGGCTTGTCAGAGCGTTTAGGTCAGCCCCGCGCGCGATGTTTGGCGACGACGGCGCCCTACAGCCAAGAATTGCTGAGGAGCTGCGCAAGGCTGGCATTGACCCGACGACTGTCACGCGCGACACGTTGACGGATATATCTCGCCGCATTCAGCAGGGCGTCGACCCAACGGAAGCCGGGCGCATGGCGGAAGCTCAAAACCTACCAGTGTCCGTGCCAATGACGACGGGCTCTATTACTGGCTCAAAGGGTCAGCAGCTATTTGAGAACGCAGCCGAGAGCGGCGCCTTCGGCCAAACTGCGGAAAGCATGATGCAAGGCTCGCGCGCAAAAACGCAGTCGGCGTTGCAGCAAAACATTCCGGCCATTCAAGATCGTATTGGCGGAAACGCCCCCACCGTGACGGAAACCGGGCAAGCTGGCGCGGCAGCTCAAGATGCGTTGACATCCCAGCGTGCAGCCGCACAACAACGCGCCGACGACTTATACACAGAAGCGAGGGCGTCCGGCTCGGCGTTTATGGATGAAGAGAGCGCCCTGGCCATGACGGGCCGGATTGGCGAGCAGATGGGCGCCAAGTTTGAGCTGTCTAACATCCCGAAAACGGCGGGCTTCATGAATAGGCTTAACGAAATCATTGCGGATGGCGGCGACGTGCGTGAGATGTTTGCGCTGCGCACCAAGGTGACGAGCCTAGGATCAGAGCTCGGCGTGGAGGGTCAAGCCGCGCGCGAATTTAAAGGGGTGCTGGATAACGAGCTTACAAGCGCCATGCAGAACGCGTTGATTTACGGCGATGCCGCCGCCGTCGGGCGCTGGAAGGAAGCAGTCGCTAATTACGCCGACTTTGCCAAGCTTTGGAAAAGCAAGGGCGGCATTCTCAACGCATTGACGGAGCAGACCCTCAAGGACGGCGAGAAGACGTTAAAAGTCACGCCGGCGCAGGCGTCAAATTACATTTTTGGCGTGTCTACAAACAGGCTCTCAACAAACCCCAAGATTGCCAGCAACATCCTGACGATGAAAAAGCAGCTCCCAGAAGAGCAATGGAACCAGTTGCGCCAGGAGGCATTCCTGCGAATTGCTCAAGCTGGCAAGACAGCGAAAGCCGGCGAGGATATGTTCTCTGGCGTGAACTTTCGCAAGGAGTGGAAGAAGCTTTCCGACAACAACCCGGAAATGATCAAGGCGCTATTCACGGCGCAAGAGCGCGCTTTAATCAACCAATTCGCAAACGTCTCGGCGCGCGCCACTGGCGGGGCGGTCAACGCCTCCAACAGCGCAAACTCAGCGTTCAACTTGCTGGGCCGGTTGGGCTCTGCCTTCGGCTCTACAAACCTAGGCCAGTTTATGACACGCGTCGTCGGCGCCAACATGATCCGCTCAGCTTACGGCTCAGCCAGGGCTTCCAGCGCAATCAGAGGCAATCCGACGCCAATGAGCTTTGGCGGATCGGCGGGAGCAGGCGGAGCGGCGGCAACGACAGACGACGTGCAAAACCCAATAACGCAGCAAATACAGCGCACAACAGGCTTCAACTTTGGGCCTCGATAAGGAATAGACGATGGAATTAGAACCTAAGACCAAAGAAGAAATAGAAAGCATCGTCCAAGACGCCATTCAAAATGCGGTGGATTTCGTGGAGAGCGAAATTTCAGAAGATCGCTTGAAGGCGCAGCGCTACATGGATGGCGAGGTGGATATTGGCTACGAAGACGGCCGCAGCAAGGTCGTGGCGACTAAGGTGCGCGACACGGTCAGAGCCGTAAAGCCGAGCATTATGCGCGTGTTTATGTCAACGTCAAAGCCTGTGGAATACATGCCGAAAGGCCCGGAGGACGTCGCTCTGGCTGAGCAGGCCACCAGCTTCATGCATCACGAGTTTAATCGTTTAAATGGCTACAGAGTGCTGAGCGACGCAATCCACGACGCCCTCGTTAAAAAGCAAGGCATTATCAAGACTTACTTTAAGCGTTACCCGAAAGCCAAAATATACTCCTTCAGCGAGATGTCGGAAGCGGAGGTAAACCTGCTGACGCAAGACCCCGACGTGCAGGTGCTTGAGGAAGAAATGGAAATGCGCATGCAGCGCGATGAGTTCGGCATCGACATTGAGGCGCCGGTATTTAACATCAAGATTTCGCGCACTGAAATGAAGGGCGAGCTGTGCCTGGAGAGCGTGCCGCCGGAGGAGTTTTTTGTAAACAGAGACGCGCGCAGCATGGATGACGCCTACGTCGTCGCCCACCGCACTGACATGAGAGCCGGCGATTTGATTGAGATGGGCTTTGACCCGGAGGTCGTGCTTAACCTTGACGGGTTGGAAAGCGGCTCGGAAATCACTGAGGCTGAGGTGTTTGAGCGCCAGGGATACGACGAAGATTTCGCTGACGAAGACAGTCTAGACCCGGCAATGAAAAACGTGACGGTGACGGAAGCCTACATGCGCATAGACATTGACGGCACCGGCGTTCCGGTTTTGCACAAGTTTCTCTGCGGCGGCACGAAATACGAGCTGCTAGACTTTGAGCCTGTGGATGAAATACCGCTCGTAAAGCTGGAGATTGATCCAGAGCCGCACAGCTTTTACGGGCGCAGCTTGTCGGAAATCATTTTCGACGACCAGGACGCAAGCACGGCCGTGCTCCGGGGTATTCTCGATAACGTCGCGCTGACAAACAGCCCGCGCCTAGGTTTTCTGGAGGGCTCCGTAAACATTGACGATCTTATGAATGCAGAAATTGGCGGTCTGGTCAGAATGCGCCAGCAGGGTGCGATACAAGACTTGTCAGTGCCGTTTACTGCCGGGCAGACGTTAAGCGCCCTCACCTACATGGATAAAATGGTGGAGCAAAAAACCGGCGTCACGCAAAATATGGCGCTCAACCCGGACGCGCTGCAATCAACAACCAAGGCGGCCGTGACGGCGTCGGTTGAGGCTGCAGCGGGTCAAGTTGAGGTGATGGTGCGCAACCTGGCAGACGGGCTGCGCGACTTGTTTCGCGTCATGCTGCGAATTATGCACAAGAACGTCGACGAGGAAAAGCTGATGCGCATGAATGGCATGTTTGTGCCGGTAGATCCGCGCGTGTGGGATACCAGCATGGACATTGGCATAACCGTCGGGCTCGGCACCGGGCGTGAGGATGAGCGTGCGGCGGCGTTGCAGCAGGCGCTGCAGATGCAAATGACGATTTACCAGACATACGGCGCGCAAAACGGCTTGGTGAGCCTAACAAACATTCGCAACACAATCGCCGACATGATGGCCGTCTCCGGCGTGCGCAACAGCGATCGTTACTTTGCGCCCATCAATCAAGAGATTGAGCAGCAAATGCTGGCTCAGGCGCAAGCTCAGCAGCAGGCGCAGGCACAGCAGCAACAGCCAGATCCAAACGCCGCATACCTGCAGGCGGAGCAAATGAAGGCGCAAGCGAAGATGAACAGCGACATGATGAGGCTGCAGCTTGAGGCCCAGAAAGCAGCCGCCGAGGATGACCGCAAGCGTGATCAAATGGCTCAGGATCTTCTGGTGGATGCCGCGAAAGTTTACGGCCAATACGGCACGCAAGTTGACGTCGCACGCATTAAGGCTGAGCAGGACAAGCTGCGCACGGTCGCGAACATAGCCCAGGGTGGCGCTCAGTAGAGCCCACTCCTCGCAAATTTTCGGAGCTTACGACTAGGCTGTGGTAATATAATACCCAAGCAATGATTTGGGTATTCACTTGAGTACAGACATAAGAATAGCGGCTGAAGAAGCCAAGAGGTTGAAGAACGACACCGCCTTCAAGCGGTTCGTCAACGACGTTCGCGAGCAGCAAAAACTGGTGTTCGTTAGCAGTGCCGCCGACGAGATTGAGCGGCGAGAAGAGGCGCACGCAATAATACGCGCGCTTAACCAGATCGAGGTGAACCTTGACGCTGCAATTGCGGCAGAGACACTTTTAGATCACAGACAAGGAAACTAGCACCGTGGAAACGACTAGCAATATGGATGCTGCCGTCGAGCAGCTTTTACAAGTACCAGATACACCTTCTGAAGGTAATCTGGATGCGTCCGTTGACGAAATCTTAGAGCCAACTCAAGACGAGAGCGAAGAGATCGAAACGGCGGAAGCGGAAGACGCGGATAACGAATTAGAGTTGGACGCGGAATATGATGACGACGACCTAGTAGAGGCTAGTGATACAGCCAATCTCATCACCGTCAAAGTGAACGGCAAGGAAGAGAATTGGACACTGGATCAGCTTAAGCAATCTGCGGCGGGTCAGGGTTACATCAACCAAAGAATGCAAGAGGTTGCGAAGCTTGAAAAGCAATACAAGGCGCAATCTGACGCATTAACCCAGCAGCAACAGCAAGTGTTGGCGCTTTATCAGCAAGCACAGCAAGGCGGCGTGCAAAAGCCTACCCCGCCATCAAAGGAGCTCTTTGACACCGACCCTCTCGGTTACATGGAGGCTAAAATCCAATTTGATGAGCAGGCGGCTCAGTACAACGCGCACTTGCGCCAAATCCAAGCCATGCAACAGCAACAAGCTCAGGCGACGCAAGCGCAACGCCAGCAGCATTTGCAGCATCAGGCTGAAGTGCTCAAGGAGCGTTTGCCGGAAATCGCAGACCCGCAGAAAAGCGAAGCGATCAAGGCGTCTCTCATGGAAACCGGGGATTACTACGGTTTTACCGAGCAGGAAATGGGCGCAGTGACGGATGCTCGATACATCCTGGCGTTGAATGACGCAGCAAAATATCGGGCGCTCGTAAACAAGCGTGCGAAGGCCACCTCACAGCCCAGTGAGAGCCTCACCCCGGTCAAGGCCGGAGCTAAGAAGCGTAGCAACTCAGGCAAAACTGCAACTCGCAAGAAGGCGCAACAGCGTCTGCAGAAGTCTGGCTCAATCAATGACGCGTTGGGCCTCATCTTAAACAGCTAACCTTGAAGGGGTAAAAAAATGGCTCAGCCATCAAACACATTTGACAGCTACGACGCTGTCGGGATCAAAGAGGATCTGCGCGACGTTATCTATAACATCTCGCCAGAGGAAACGCCGTTCTATACAAAGTCGCGCAAAACGACTGCGTCTAACACTCTGCACGAGTGGCAGACTGACGCGTTGCGTGCGGCGGCGGCAAACGCTCACGTCGAAGGTGACGCAACCACAGCGGAAGCTCGCACCGCGACTACTCGCTTGGGCAATTATACGCAAATCTTCAAAAACGCCACCACCGTGCCAGACACCGATGAAGGTCTGGATAAGGCTGGTCGCGCGAAGGAAGTCGCGTATCAAATGCTGAAGACGGCCAAAGAGCAGAAGCTGGACATTGAGAAGGCTCTCTTTGACAGCAACGCGCGCGTGGCTGGAAACGCAACGACAGCTCGCGAGCTGGCGGGTGTTCCTGCGTGGATCAAGACCAACCAAGCAAATGTCGGCGGCTCAGGCGGTGCAGCTCCTGCTGGCACTGGCGCAGACACGCGTACAGACGGCACGCAAACCGTTTTCACCCAGGCTGACTTTGACACCGTCATGCAGTCCATCTGGGAAGAAGGCGGCACGCCTGACACATGCTACCTGTCACCGTTCCAGATGAATAAAGCCCTAGGCTTTACTGGAAACAACAACCAGCGTGCGAACGTGGTTGCCGGCGATGAGCGCGTTGTCAACTCTCTGTCGGTCTATCTGACGCCGTGGGGCCAAGTTGCGTTCCAGCCGTCGCGTTTAGTCCGCTCCAGAGACGTGATGATCATCCAAGACGACATGTGGGAAGTCGCAGTATTGCGTCCAACCAAGAACGTCGCCTTGGCGAAAACGGGCGACAACACCACCCGTCAAATCACCACAGAGCTGACGCTCGTGTGCAAAAACGAAGCCGCCAACGGCATCGTGGCTGACTGCACAACATCGTAAGACGATGCTTGGAGGGGGCTTCGCGGCCCCCTTCTTTACAACTACTAGATACTAAGAGCGGTAATATGGTTGGCACGAATAATCAGATCGGCGAGAGCGTAACACTTGACGACGACAAGCTCATCATCAAGCGCACGTTTAACCTCGATGAAACGCTGAAAGACGCGGCATACGCCCGCGAGAAATCAATGAACAGCTTTGGCTCAGATTGGAAGCACGTCGGCGACATACACCCGGCGATGGTAACAAACTGGCTGAAGGAGGCAGGCGTCGCCTGGAGCGATACGGAAGCCGTCAAGGACGTCATCAAAAGAAAGCTAATGTCTGGCGAGTTTTCCAAGCTGCGCGACTGGGAAGGCACCTACTGATGGATAAACGCACCGTCGCATCCGCGCATTCCAGAATAGACGGCCTTGAGAAAGAGGTAGTCGAAATGAAAACTGAAATGAAAATCCAATTCAAGGATCTGTACAACAGGCTGAAGCGCATCGAGGGAGTGATGATTGCGTCGGCGGGAGCCATCATGATGATGCTCGCGTCGGTGCTCGTAAAAATGGGCTAAGGCGATGCTGTGCGCGCTGGTGGCGATCGGTTTCGGAATGCTCCCGCAAGGCGTCATGTACAAGGCGTGCTCCTACAAATGCCCAAAGCCGAGCATCCACTACCACTACCCAATGAAAATACGGACG
>VMHT01081845.1_pt1 | contig 15083 bp, 18 predicted proteins | sample 4693611 | NCBI WGS metagenome assembly VMHT01 (sample SAMN12280063, study PRJNA550983) | marine metagenome | isolation source: seawater sampled from same location over 5 years 0.02-0.2 micron viral filtrate | place: USA: collected off the coast of southern California halfway between the port... ... | reverse complement strand
CATTTGTTGATAAAAGCTGATTAGCACTTCCACCTGTTATTGGGAAGGTAAATGTATAGCTTGCTTGTCCTGACTGATCTGCTGGTGCAGCTAATTTGACAAACTGTGTGTTTCTGCCAAGTTGTAATCCAGAATTATTTAAGATTGATCCATAAGCTCCAGAAGCACTTGTACAAGTTCTTAAAGTTATATTTGCTAAACCACCTGGAATAATTGTAGGTTCACCATTAGCACTATCCCTAGTTAATACAATGTCGTGACCTTGAAAAACATCCCCAGAAATAGTAAAAGTATCACTTGCAGTAAAATTCCCTGATCCATCAGTAGTCTGGATGGCATTACTAGCTCCTGTAGCTGATGCTCCTCCACCTGATACCTTTGCTACTGAACCATCATCCTTTTTTAAAAATAATTCTCCAGTATCGGTTCTAACGGCTGGTTCGCCTAAAGCAAGATCACTTGCACCTGGATCGCTACCTGATGCTCTTTTAAGTCGTATTTGATTAGCCATTGGCTCTTACCTCCTAATAGCTGTATTTAATAAGATCCACCGTCTATGTTGAAGCTAGATGCACTTTCATCTTCTAAAAATGTAACTAGATCAGATAATGCAACCTGTTTCATTGTTCCAGCGTCATTTGTTACTAATCTGTCGGCTGCTGCAAGAGTTGTAGAACTAGCAGATGTTCCACCATCCATGATATTCAATTCAGCAGTTGTTACTGTAGCTCCATCCAAGATTGCTACTTCGGTTGAAGTAAGCAAAGCCAAAGCAGCAGAAGCACCAGATTGACAACCAGATAAATTATCTAAATCAGCGTCATAAGCTTGAACATTTGTGCCTATAGCTAGACCTAAAGCCGTTCTTGCTGCACTTGCACTTGTAGCACCCGTTCCACCATCCCCTATGGCAAGCGTTCCAGTTATAGAACTAGCAGCTAAATCAACAGCAATTTCTGTGGATTCAATTACTAAACCACCATTTGACTTAAGGTCAACTGATAATGTGTTTCCCGACTTCTGCAAACCATCTGCTGTTATTATCTGACCAGCACCAGAAAACTGTGCGAATGTAAGATTATTTGTACCTGTAACCGCACTTCCCTTATTACTCGTACAAACGAAACCGTTATCAGCGTTTACAGTACCTTGCTCAATAAAAGTAAACATTCCAGCAGCGTCAGAGCCAGCAGCTAAATCTGCTGCCCTTGCTGGACTCGAACCAACTACATAAATTCCATTTTGACTAGCAGTACTTTGATCTTTTACTAAAACTCTATTTCCGTCTGCAAGTGTTACTCCGTCAAGAGTGTCTCCATTATTAAGTGCCGTTGATATTGTGATGTTTGCTGTTGTTGCAGCTACACATGAATCTTTAATATCAAGTCCTTGTGATGTAGCCTCTACAAAACCTTTAGTAGCAGCATCTTGTGTGTTTACTGGGTCAGATAAATTTGTTATTGTTTGGCTATTTAATGAAACTGAACCAGTTGGAGCAGCCATTTGGTCTAGTCTATTAGCTCTTACACCTGTATCGAAGTCAGAAATTTTTGTATGTGCTAGAGAGGGAATATCAGCAGCAACTAAAGCTCTATATACAGCAGCAGCGTCACTTCCTGAAACTGGGCCAGCTAATATTGTATTTGAAACATGAGCCGTTACCTTATCAAAAAACTTGCCTGAACCTCCAATAGGTTCAATAGTTGTAGCGGAACCTCCAGCACCCCCTGTGCCTATACCAATAAATAAAGTTTTACTTGCCTCTGCAAAAGCTAACTCAGCATTTGCTAAAGTCGTTGGTGCTGATGATCCAGTAGATCTTTTAATTCTTACTGTGTTAGCCATTGTTAAAAATTACCCCCGTCAACGAGTGTTAGTTTGGTAGTAGTTGAATCTGCTTTAAATGTACCACTAGATGAATCAAAATACACTATTGAGTCATCTACTTTAGCTGAGTCATCTAGAGTTGTTCCAGAAGCAGCAAAAGCTGGACCTTGAGGACCTTGAGTGGTAAGTTCAACTGTAGTTACATCAGATACCTGTGAAACTACAACTTGGTTAGGGTTGCTCATGCTGTGTAACCTTCACTTATAAACAGTTTACCTTCTAAATAATAGTTTTTGCTACCCCCTGGTTCTGTTAACAATACGTCATAAAACAAAATATTTGGAGTAAAAGTTGCAGTATCAGTATCAGATAAGGAAATATCAACAATCCCACCAGTTCTATTTGTGTAAGCTACTGTCCAATCTGCATATTTTGTGGATCGTGATTGATCATAAACCTGTGCAGCTACAGTATATCCAGTTAAATCTATAGCCGATCCAGTTGAATCTTTAAATGTTAGTTTAATAGGAAAGTCTGCTCTCCTTTCAACTTTAAAATTCTTTGTACCTGGAAGAATTGCCATTAGCTATATGGAGATGTACCTAGTATATCAGTTTTCCATTGTGCTTTTAATTCATCAGTTGTAGTTGCTGAATCAATAGCAGAATCAGCAGGAGCATCTCTTAATGCCTGTTTTTTTGCAACAATTTCTGTAGTGCTTGATGAAGACTCTAATGCTCTTTGAAAATCAATATCTAGTGCAACAAGTAAAGGCTCTCTTGCTTCTCTAATATGTATTTTGTGAATTTCTTTGGCTTTTGCCATGTCTATGCCAAATCCCATAATTTACTCCGTATAAGTCCAAGCATTTCTAAAAGTTTTATCTGTAGGAATAACAGATTTATCTACAATATAACTTGTTTTTCCATTAGGTACATCTTTAGTTTGTATTTCTTCAATAGTAAGAGAGCAGTTAGGGGAAGGAATAATAAAACAAACACTACCATCATCTTCTGTATAAACAATTCTCTTATCTGAATCAGCCATAAGTTTTTCTTTAAGTATATCTTATATCATGGTTTTAGGCTCTGAGTAATGGCGGTTTATTTATTTTATTTTTTAACGATCCAACATGAATACAAAAGAAAGAAATAGTTAATCTTTCTTTAGTTCCGAAAGTTGGTACACCATGTAATGTATCTGTATCGAACAAAAGTAACCGATTATATACGTTTTTTACTGCTACAGTTTCCTCCATTTTTGCATGATAATCATTATATGTTGTTTCATATTTTTCTTTATCTAGACTCGTTCCAGAGTATAAATTTTCTTTCATTAAATTTTCTTCATAAGTTGGAGAGGGCAAACTTGTTGAACATTTATATATAGATGTACCAGTATCGGGATCGGGTTTAGGATTTAAATAAACAACACCAGCAAATAAGGAATCTTCATCAGTATGAACCCATCCTTTATTTGTACTATCCCATTTATCTTTACTAAAAGGTTTAATTTTTTGAAAAAATATATTAAAAATACATTGATTTGGAAGTTCCCCAAATATTTTTAATACTTTTTTGCTAAACATTTCTCCTAATTGAGGATTAAATTCAAATATATTTTGAGTTCTACAACCAGGAAAATTAGGCTCTGCTATTGGATATTTTAAACTTAATGCGTATTCTCTGATATAGTCTGGGTTAATAAAAAAGTCATCAATTACAGTAATAGGATATAACTTCATGTATGACTAATCACCAAAAACGATAGCATTAAAAATTATAGGGTCACTGCCTGCCTGTACGCTAACATTACTGTTTGCTACCCGAAAACCACTTGTATCATAACCCCCAGAGATACTTCTGATCATTGGTCTTGCTGCTGTAGATAATTGGTTGTTTGTTGTTGATTTCATACTTAATGCAACTGCATAATTGCTATTTGCAACAGCACCACTTTCTAGGTTTACAGTATAATCTCCTGTTCCATGATCCGTAATACTTGAAACATTAAAATCATCTCTTATTGCAACAGTTCCTTGACCATTAAAATTGACCCAAGCTTTAGCTCTTCCCTGTTGTATCTGAACAGGAGTTGAAGCATTATTACCGCTTGCGTCTTGAACATTAGTTGCTTTTACATTAGTCCCGACAAGAGTTGTAGATGTTAGAGAAGTTAAACCAGCAATACTTGTTGCTGTCGTTCCAGGTGAAATCGAGTTACTCCCGATAGTTATAGTATTAACAACTGATGCAAAACTTAAATTACCGCTTCCATCTGTCTTTATAAATTGTCCACTACTTCCATCTGCGGAAGGTAGAACAAAACTAACATTACTAGAAACTGTTGCTGGTGCTTCAAAAGCTACATAATGACTACTATCACCATCAGCAAACCTCAATTCATTCCTTGATTGGAGAGTAATTCCGTTAGCATCAAATATCATTTGCTCTGTACCAGAAGAAGCAAAACCCATAATATTTGAAGACTTTCTAAATAATCCTAAATCTGTATCAGTATCAAAACTAAAAGCTGGAGCAGCAGCATTAGAACCATCATGTCCTAATAATGCACCTGTCATAGTACCACCTGATTTTAAAAGCAACCCAAGATTTGCTGTGTCTATATTTCCAATTTCAGTAAATCCACCATTACTTGAGTTTCTTATTTTTAAAATATTGCTTGTTGTATTAAGAAAAGGCATACCAGCAACACATTGGCTAGTTACTAGATCAGTAGATTTAGAATTACTAGATTGTATTGCAGCAAAAACATTATTAAGGTCAATTCTTACGTTTGCTCCAGAGGCATTTTCGATTGTATAGTTTGTAACGTCAGCCATAGTTAAATACTATTTTTACTAAGTTTAACCTCCTTTACCGAAACCAACAGCAGTAAAAGTAAAGTTCCTATCAATACTAGCATTACTTGAATTTTTAAAATGAACTGTAAATCCTGTTCCGCTTACATTAGTTACTTCAAAATAATCTCCTGTAGCCATATTTTGCGGATTAATTGCAACTGCTGGTAAAAAATTATTGAGATTACCTAGTCCAGATGTTCCAACAAAAAACGGATTAGTAAAGGTCACATTTTTAGCACCTGATCCTGATGCTATTACAGCACTTTGTTCTGTTCTTGATTTTAAACTAGCTACATATCCTAACTGTTGTAAATTTATATTTTGTGCAGTATCACTTGTCTCAAGTACTGCTCTAAATTGAAAACCTCTTCCTTTAAAAGTTCCGTTTGCTACATCATTAAAAGACGAATATGTTGGAGAGCTACTAGGGTTATCAGTTGTTGTTCTTACAGATAATTTTGCGTTAGCATCGTTAGCAATCGTTCCATCAAAGTCAGTCCATGTATCTATAAGTTCTGTTCTGTTATCAAACTGATCTCCTGTATAAAAACCAACTCCTTGAAAATGTCTAGTTATTGAAAGAGAGAAAGTTCCTCCTAAATCTAAAGTATCAACAAAGTCATAAGTTCCTGTTGAGTTTGATACTGGATTGATAAGTTTTAAGCCTCCAAGAGATGAATCATAAACCACATTAGATTTTGTTCCGTTATAAGGTGTTGCATCAGTATCTTCTCTATCTGTTTTAACTGTAATTTCGTCTACTATTTCAACTGTAGATAAACTTACGCTGGCTGCTGTTGTACTAAACCTACCACCATCATCTTGAAATTTGACAAGATAAGTTCCTGCTAAAGCTGGACAAATTGCCTCTGTAGCAGATCCAGCAACAGCTTCGATAATATCTTGAGCAGCCTGGAATGAAGCAGCACCACCCGTTAATCTAGTATGTCTTATATAAACCCGACCTCCGTGAAGAACATCAATAGCCGTTGCTTGTGTAAATCTTAATCTTACAAATTGTTCGTTAACGGGTTCAATAGTTAAGTTACTTACATTTTCTGGTACAGCAGTTTTACCGATGGCAGTAAATGTTGTTGTTGTTGGATTTGTGGATAATGTTAAAGCAGCGTTATAAGAAAATACTTGAAATGTATATTCGCCAATCGGTGTATCTAATAATTCAAAATCAGAACTAAATACTACTTGCGAAACATAGTTTCCATTTTCAAATTTATAATTTACTAAATACTGTGTAACTCCCGTTACTGGTTGCCAATCTACTATTAATTTACTTCTTGCAATATTGTTTATAACAACTGTTTTTTCAGTAACAGTAAGATTACTTGGAGGGGCTGCTGGTTGATTTAATAAAGATATTGTTCTTGCTGGTAACGCAGTACCATTTTCAATAAAATTGTATTTTCCTTCAACATACGTCAAGGCAGTAATTATGTAATTAAGACCATCTTGTTCTTCTACTTGAATAACTCTAAATAATTGAGTTTGTAGTGTAGTACTAGATATTAAGTAAGGAGCATTTACATTTGGGGCTGCTGATAATGCTGAATTTAAAGTTAAAACTCCTGATGAATTAGCTGTTATAGTTTTTGATTCAACAGTTCCATCAGGCAAAATGACTGAAATAGTAGGAGAATTAGATAAACCTGGTCCTGAGTCAGTATTTCCCTCAGAATCCGTAGTTGTTAAAGAAGTAGAACTCTGTGCGTCAATAGTAATACTTGTAGTTGTCGCAGCCACAACACGACCACCTCTTCTAGCCCCTGCTCTTACTGGATCGTTTACTTCTATAACAGAACCAGGTCTTACTACCACTCCTGCGTCTATTGAAGTACTAAAAGTTATGGTTTCTGATTCATTTTGTTCCGCAAAAAGTATTGCCCGACCCAATCGTGCAGCTTGGTTGCGAGAGGTACACGCAAATGCTTTTACTTGCTTAATAATTGTGCCTAGCTTGCTTATAGCGGAACTATCTTCTATAACCTCAAAGTCTACTTCTTTTGAATCCATATTAAAATAACTTACAGATACTACAGAATGACGTTGTTTTAAACTACTACCTGAGTAAGAAAAACCACCTTCTTGCACATTGGCTAAATTAAATAAATAACTTGCTGATGTTTCTTTATCTTGAGATATTGTTACGCTTCCAGCAGACCAAATAGGCATACATCTCATTACTCCTGATAAATCATTTATTACTGAAAATGCTTCTTGAGGGCTTTGAATATTTACATTACAACTAAATCTAGCCTCTGTTGTTCCTGACCCTGTACCATCATCTACTAACTCATTTGAATATTTACTTGCTGCTACAAAGCTAAATAAATCTAAACTACTATCAGTAATATGATCTCCCAGACCATACCTCGTGTTTGTGAGCAAATCGAGTAGCACCATGCTAGGGCACGAGGTCCATACAGCAGCACCCATCACACCATTAAAAATATAACCACTTGGATAAATAATTCTCCCTGTTTGTATATCAACAGTAGGAGTACCAGAACTAGATGCTCCTGCTCCTGGAATCCTTACCTTTATTCCCCTGATACGAAATTTTCTTGTAGGAATACGATTAAACTGTTTACTATCTAAACGAAGAGCAACATAAGCACTATTGGGATAAGAAGAACTGTTATCTATAACTTCTTGAAGGCTGGTAAATTGAAAAGCATTTACTTTTGCTGCGTCTGTGCTGTCTGCTGTAACACGAATTACTCTTACATCTACGGGAAAAGCACCTGTAATATTTATTCTATGATCTCTTGCGTAAGCATCTGCTGTTCTACCGCTAACAGAAGTATCTATAACATCGCTAAAGCCACCTCCGTTATATTGAATTTGAATCTTATAAGCTACTTCATCTCCAACAACATCTCCATTGTCTTTAGCAAACTGAATTTGAGGCCAAGTTAATGTAACTATAATTGCATCTACATCTGTATTGGTTACTTGTCTTGTAACGGGAGCAGACGTAGTTACAGTAACAGCAACAGTAGTTGGCGATCTGCTTTCAGCAGGAATACCACTCATCGCAGTTTGGTTTGACGTTCCAAACTTAGATTTAAATGTTACATCTTGAAAGTTAAAGTCTCCATCAGCAGGGCTACTACTATTTGCAGTAGATTGAAGTATGGGAGTGTCATCAAGAAATACATCTTTTAAACTTGCATTTTGATACGCAGTTGTACCTTTTGTAAGTTCTTCTTTTGATGCACTAGCAAACCCCTCAATTTCTCCTTCAGAAATTAAATCTTGAACTGTTGCAAAACTTCTACTGTGTAAAGTATCGGGAGCACGATATGGGGGAGGTGGGGGCTTTGGTCCACCACCAAAACCTCTAATAAGTTTTTTATCTTCTGTCATGCGTCTACCTGGTTAGTGTCAATCGCTGCACTTATTACAACACTTCCTGTAAAAATTTCTCCATAAACTATTGGAACTGGTGTGCCAGCCCTACTGGTATTCTGAGTTCCACCAAAATTAAATGATAGTCTAGGATCTTCTTCTGACTCAAATTTTTGAGGTTTTGGTAAAGGAAAAAGCATTTCACTAACTCCCATAAGAGTTAAACCTAATCCTACATTCGCTAAAGTAGCTGAAAATGCAGCCATCGCACCTGTTCCTGCTGCTGTAAACCCTCCAAAACCGAAAGCTGGTGCTGCTCCAGGTAGTGCAATAGCTATACCTATTAAAGCTATTCCTAATAATGCTTTTTTAGCTCCTCCAGAACCACTAATTACTGGTATAAAATGTATATCTTCTTGACCAACTGGGTAGTTTATTTCTTTTTCGTCTATTTCGTAACTACCCACTTTTACTTGGTAATATTGTGGACTCATGTAAGACTCTAATCCTGGAAAGTTATGGATTAAAAAACTTACTGCACTTCCCACACTATCTACTTTTACTTCAAACTCTTTATGTCCAACAAATTCTGCTAGTTTGCCGTATAGTCTTACTTTACGAAACATAACGATACCTACCTCCTGTACATTTTAATAACCATTCAGAATAGGGTTCTTTACAACTTAGTCTATCTGTTAAATGATGTAAAACATCTCCATTTAAAAAAATTGCCACATGATTTAAACCATTTCCTAGTATCGACATAAATAATAAATCGCCATTCTCTAACTTTTCTTCTGGTCTTAATTTTCTAAATCCTGTTCTCCAAGCACATTTCTCAAACATAGGATTTTTTAAAAATTCTTCTGGAGTAATTGGTCTTTCCCAATCTCTTAATTCAATATTTCTTTCTTTTTTATACCAATCTCTTACTAAACTCCAACAATCAGTAATACCCCAAACCCATTGACGACCTAAAATAGGTGCTTTATACCCAGAAGGCTCTAAGTAACTCCATTTTTCTGTTTTTGGGTTAACAATATGCCAGGGTAAATTACTATCTTCACAACTAATCTTATCTGCCTGACTAGGATCAGGTGGGGTAATCGGATGACTATGAACTACTCCAACTATTTCACCAGTATTATCTGCCTTTACATAATCTTCAGGGTCAATAATAAAACATTGATGTTCTGTCATTGAAAGATTACGACAAGGAAAATATCTTTCCTTACCTTTTATATTTAACAATAAACCACAAGATTCTTTCGGATCTTCTCGTTTAGCATGAAGTAATGCTTTATATCTCCAAGTCATGCTACAAACGTACCAATAGAAGGAAATATAGACCTAGTGCATTGACGTTTAGGAATCCTTACACCAGCAAGATCCGTGGGAGCAGCAAGTTCAAACTCAACAAGTTCTCTGTTTTCACTCGCCTTCCTATCTATTGCGTAAACTTCTTGAGGAAATTCTGCATTTGGGTCGGGAGTTCCAAGAGGATTTGTATTACCAGGAAAATTAACGGCATCTAAAAATTTTGCTAATGTTCTTATTCTGGTTACAGTAGCTCCTGTTAAATCATTTCCAGATGTTGTTTCATTAACAGTTAGAAGTATTGCAGATATTAGTCCTGTACCATTACTAATTCTCATTTTAGGTCTAGGTAATTGACCTTTTTGAAATGCAAACCCTGTTACTTCTATTGGAAACCTTAAATACTCGTTGCTGTTCCATATAATTCTTCCATTAGCATTTAAGTTTGATCCAGAATGAAATCTGTAAATTGTAGTTGCACCATGTAAAGAACTATCTAGCTGCAATGCAAATAATTCAATAATCGCAGAAGGATTTATTTTTTGTAAATCACTAAATATTGATGAATTTACTGTCATTATGATGCTGGCTCAAATACTTGCCTAAAACTTGTTTGTATAGTGGCTCTATTGTTATAGGGTATAGATTTACTCCATGAATCACATACAAATTCAGATGATGAACTTTCCCCTGGAGGAGTAAAAGTAAAGCTATCACTATCATTTGCACGAGCATCAAGGAATGTTTCTATAGTATCCGCATCTGTTTCTGATACTTCAAATGTAAAATTAAATTCTTTTGGATTTTGATGCTGTGCCAGCCCCAGAAGAATCCTGTGTTCATAACCATCGGCAAAACGAATAGTTCTAGTTAATGGTTTAGATTTTTTACGTTGCCCGTATGTAGGTGTTATTGAGGGAAATGTAGCCATTACACTAATAATCCTCCTGGTCTTTTTTGTTGTATTAGTTCTGATTGTACTGCAACTGAGATAAGACGACCAAGTTCTCTACTACCATTATCATCTCCCTCAACAGAAGATCCAGAAGCATCTACATTTACCACCACGTTAGTTGTACCGCCAAGAGCACTATTTGGTGTAATCATTCCAGAAACTCCAGGTGTAAACATTTCTGGTCCACGCTCTCCAACAAGATAACCACTTCCTGCTTTTACTGAACCTCCTCCTGCTCTTACTCCTACTGTTAAATCAGTATGTTGACTTAAAGGATTTCCTAATGGACCTAATGGTGCTCCTCCAAATGGACCTTTATTTCCTCCAAATATTGAACCTAATCCACCAAATAACGAACCAAATAATCCTCCTCCACCTAATGTTCCTCCTGGATTGCCAAATAATGCCATATTAAATGCAGCATCAATTAATTTATTTAGTACATTATCAAGCATATCTCCCAAAGTAGACGTACCACGAATAAGCCCCTGCAAACCATCGGCAACGTCTGTAGCAAGTGATTGACCTAATGATTTAAATTGTTGTCTTACTTTTTCGGCTTGTTCTGCCTGTTTTTCTAGTGCATTATTCTGTTTTAGTAGATTTTCAATTTTATTTACATCTAATTCTTCTAAGGTTGCTCCATCTTCAATCATTTCTTTTATTTTTGCATCAAGTTCCTGTGCTAATAAAACTTCCTCATAATTACCATCAATTTTTGCTTGTAATAAAGTATTTTGTTGTCTAACCTTCTTCAATCTTGAATCTTCAATCATATTTATAGTTGTCTGCCTTTCCAATGTTTTTCCTATCAATGCAAGTTCTTCTCTTCTGGCATCTATTTGTGCCTGTAGTTCTGCCTTTCTTTCAGTAGCCCTTTTAACTCCTGATCTTCCTTTACCTGGACCAACATTCGCTAATTCAGTTTGTAAAGCCAGTAATGTTGGATCGGTTGCTGATCCTCCTATCTCTGCAAGCCTTGTTCTTTCTGCTCTTTGTGCTGGACCAGCAAAAGGTGTAGCCAATAAGTTAAGAACAGGTAGTAATGCAGCAAGCATTTTTGTTCCTAATAACTGGAATTGATTTCCTATTATTCTGCTCACCTCTCCAAAATCTTTTAATCCCTTAACTGCGTCTGCACCAATAGCTTTATTCATCTGTTCAGTTACGGCTGCTAGTGCAGCTTGTGTTCCCTCTGTCTTTTTAATTAGCTGGATTTGTCTTTCTCTTTCTGTTCCATTTGCCCCTAAAGCTGTAGTCAACCCTTCAATATCAGGAGTTAAGAGATTAAATGCCTGACCTAACTTAGCCGTAGAATCTGTAATTTGTTGTACCTGAGTTAGTAATGCAGTAGCAACTAAACCTCCAGCAAAACCTCCTGTCTGTCCTCCTAATTTTCCACCAATTAATCCCCCAGTAAAACCAGCAGCAGCACCTAATGGTCCTTGTCCAAATAACAATGGAAATGCACCACTTATTAATGCTCCTGATAAAATACCACTTCCACCCGTGCTTCCTTTTCCTGGAAGCATTTGACCCATAGAACTAAAGTTAAGTGGAGAGCTAGGACCTAGAGGTATTTTTGAACTAGGTCTGCCCCCTCTTGTTTTAACTACTTTACTTTGTCTACTTATTGCAGCAGCAGTTTGATTTTCTACTTTTAATTGTTGTTTGTCTACTTGTAATTGTTTTTGCTTTGTTCTTAAATTTCTATTTTCTATTTGCAATCGCTTTGATGCCATATTAATTTTATTTCTTTCGTTCTGTAATACAGTTCTATTTGCTCTTCCACCCTGGGCTAATTTATTTAACTTTGATATACGCTTTTCAAGATTATTTAGCTGCTTATTAACAGTTCTAGTATTTAGTTTTATATTAACTTCGTAATTAGATGCCACTAATCTAGGTAAAACATTACGTTTAGTTTAGCGTACCTTGCGAGTTTGAGCTTTTCTTTTTGCATCTTCGTATGCTTTTTCTTCTTGTTCAGTTTTGTAATTGAAATATGCGTTCCAGGCGTACATTTCTTCTAAAGACATTTTTCCTCGCAGTTCAACTAGTGTCATGCCTAACTTTTCTGCAATAAAAAATTGCATATACAAGTAACTATTCTTTTTTAGTTCAGCTTTTTACGGCATCAGGAGTTGCCTCCTCGCCCAACTCTTGCATTTTTGTCATAAGTTCCAGCAATACTGACAATGGTATTTCTCTTCTAAGACTTGCTCTATCTCCCTCAGTAAATAACTTATTACCAGTTTCATCTTCGGCCTTACCAATAATTACCTGGAGTGCAAAATCTAAACTTCCTTCTTCCTGACCTCTGTTTGCTTTTATTAGAGTAGTATTTATTGTGTCTCTATCAGCAATGGTTAAAGGTGTCCAGTAAACTTTTAAAACTACCTGACCATTCTTGTAGATTTCATAACTGCTTTTGTTATCTACACTAAAGGCTTTCTTTAGTTTGTCGATTGCTCTTTCAGTTGCCATGCAAAAATAATTTTATTATCTATTAACTATATTACTACTTTATTACTTAAAGCCAACCTTTTTAAATGCCATTGCTATGTCTTTGTTAATAAATCCTCCTTTTGTATAGATGTTGTACCAGTTTGGACCTCTTGCAGTTAAAGCATGTTGTCTACCATGTTGTGCGTAAGTAACAGGATTTCCTTTTAAATCGGGTCTTGTTTGACCTGGTGCATTTATAGCAAAACCAGCATATTCGGCTCTGTTACCAACAAATAGGTCTTGATTTAGTGTTACATTCGGAACTCTTGGGTTTTTTATTTGTCTAGCTGTTGGGTCGGGTATTAAATAATATGGAAAGTCTGGTTTTCTTTTTTTATTTGCCTGTACAAGATTTTTTGATACTATCCAGTTTTCTCCAAATGTTCCTGTCCACCACGGACCTTGCTCAGTAAGTGAACGTACTATTGTCTTTGCAGTTTCTTTTCTTCCTTTAGTTATTGCCTTTCCTAAGTCTTTAGTAAAATGCTTTTTAAAGTCTTTAGGCATTGGCAGTAAAGTCGCAGCTTACAACAGATAAGTAATGACTATCTTCCTCAACATTTACAGAAGTTGGTCCTTCAATTTGTAATACTCTTGGACTTACAGAAAATGTATCTGTGTAAGTTGAAGTATTTACAGAAGTAAGACCTGTAATTACTGTTTCAGCTATAGCAGATGCCTCCGCACTTCCCTTATGTGGTGGTGTCATAATTCCACATCTGATAGATCCAGAATAATAACTTACTGCTGCTCCCTGCGTCTGGGTAGTAGATTGTGCAAAGTCTAAACTTACCATTACATACTTTTTGTTTTTACCTGGAGTGCTTAGTGGCATATTGTCAAAAATCACCAACACAGTAGGATCTGCGTCTGTTACCGCATCTAGTATTGCGGTTTCAAATGCTGCTCGTGCGTTTACTAAAGTCATTAGAAAATAACATCAACTCTAAATAAATATTCTTGACCACCTTTTTGAGTAAGAATATTTGTTATCTTACAACCTCTGCTAGATCCAGAAAATGTCAGAGTAATTTCATCTTGTAATAAGGGCTGATTATCTCCTATCAAATCTGGTGTTATGTATAGCCTTGCTACGTTTTCTTGAAAACCTGTTTCTTCAGTTGATCTAACAAACTCAATAGGAACTTTTATCGTGTAGTTCGTATCTACTGTTATGTATTCTCCAGTAGTATTGTTATAGCTTGATACACCTTTTCTTGTGTAAACAATAGTTGTATCTAAAGAATCTCCAAGTAGTGAAACAACCTGTTTTGCAATATTCTTTAGTGCTGTATCTAGTTGTCCTGCCATTATCCTCTAACCGCCCTTAATTGAAAAGTTCCTGCTCCACCTAGCATATACGCTCCAAGATAACTTTGTAACCACGGGTAAACATCTAAAATATTATTTATTGATCCTGTTCCCTGGCTATCGGTATTGTATTTAACCTCAATATCTCCTAGCTTTACTTCACTAAAGTTTCCATCTTTACCTGTAGTACCAGTAATAGCTCCAGTATCATTCGCCAAAGCTCTAGCTAATTCATATTCTGCATACTTAATATTGTTTGGAATCGTACTACAAGCTAACTCAACACCATCTACCTGATAATTAGTTCTAGGAAATTTTAGTGCCTGACTTTCATCGCATCTATCTCCGTAAAATACAAAACTTTCAATCCATCGAGTAGCTGATATTAATGCTCTATTTTTTTGGTCGTCAGTTTTATTTGTCCAGGTTGAGGAGTCTGGTACTGTTTCAAAGTAACTATTAGCTTCTGCCAATGTGACATAACTATTAGCTGTTTCACTTTTTATAGTTGCAATTATGGTAGCTGCCACGATTAATTAAGTAATTTAGTTTTATTGTAGCGTAAAGAAAAAACCCCACCAATAATTGATGAGGTTTTAAAATGGCATGACCACTACATCTGCCAATCTAATCTTAAAATAAATTAAGACTTTAGGCCATTTGATAATGGTGTGTTTACAAAGATTTCAACCATTGGAATTTGGTCGATGTCATAAGTTACACCATAGTTAGAGCCTGTTCTAAGTGCTGAGTTAGCAGGGTTGTCAGAAGCAGAAGTCCACTTTGTACCCATAACGTGATAAGCACTATGGTAATCAACAGACATAACATCTTGCTTAGATAAGATGTTTCTTTCTGCTTCAATACCTAGCTCAGACTGAACACCCTCAAGAATTGTTCCTGACTTCATTAAGTAGCAACGGAACTCTTGACGAT
>VMHT01002558.1_pt1 | contig 15085 bp, 16 predicted proteins | sample 4693611 | NCBI WGS metagenome assembly VMHT01 (sample SAMN12280063, study PRJNA550983) | marine metagenome | isolation source: seawater sampled from same location over 5 years 0.02-0.2 micron viral filtrate | place: USA: collected off the coast of southern California halfway between the port... ... | reverse complement strand
TTAACATATATATCAAAAACAGTCACAAATAAGTATAGAGACCCTGCTAGTAGGACTTCCACATTTACAATGGGAGGGTATTTTATTTATCTACCAATTACCGAAGATTCTAGTAAATTTCAAAAATTAAAAGAAGGGGTTTTAGATAATTGTTTTATGAGTCAAGGACAAAAGAGTTATAATTTTTCATTATTTAGTAAAATGCAATCTATATATTGGGGATTAAAAAAATTTGTTAAAATTTGGAGATGGAAGCATGCAAAGAGTGCTTCCATCGATTTAGATTTATATATGAACTCTTTAAAAAGTTTTCCCAGTTTTCAAAAGGCCAAAATTTTGCATCATGGCATGATATACGAATTTAGATTAACAGATATTTTGAATATATGGAAAAAATCTTTGACACAGAGTATTACTTTTTCCCCTCAACCCACAATGCCGCGAAATCCATATCTTAATATGGCTTTTAGTAAAGGTCATTTATTTCATTTCTATATGTGTATGAAAGATAATGCGAATTTTTCCATACCTATTGTAATTCAAAAATTTATAAATGTCTCCATGAACATTAGATTGTTCCGCGTAAATGCGTATCCGGATTTAATGGATGAAGCCATAAATAATCATATAGATTCATCCTCTCACGATGTTTTGTTTCTTGATTGTGTTAACATGTTGGGGTATCATAAAAGAAAAATTAGAAATAGAAGATTATCAATGGATTTATCTGATGTAAAAAAAAAAGAGGTAGTAAAAGAGTTGAAACCCATGTTAAAACTTCATTTATTGGCAACACTATCTTGTAATCCTGCCATAAGGCATTTAAATAAAGAGTTGGTAATTGATGATTTGCGTGATTTTTTTAAAAAAAATCCAACTTTTGGGCGGAGAATTGTATCGGTATCGAGGAGAACTGTTGAATATGCGCCTCCATTATTTGTTTTCGGTAGCGCTCAGTCAATTGCAGATGAAGATGAAGTCTTAAATGACTCGGAAATTGATGACGATGATTATGATTTTGAACAAGAGGCTCATCAAGATCCTGCAAGTGCCATAGCTGTTGGAATACATCCATCAGGTCAGGTCGTACATGAAGAGATTCTAACTGATTCCGATGAAGAGTTTTGATAATTATCCTGTTGAAATGTAGTTATAATTATAAGATATTATTTATATTTCTTATAATTAACGGCGTCTGCGACTGCGACTTCTTTTGCGTTTACGAGATCTTGATTTGCGTCTGCGACTGCGACTTCTTTTGCGTTTACGGGAACGAGATTTGCGTCTGCGACTGCGACTTCTTTTGCGTTTACGGGAACGAGATTTGCGTTTCTTGCCACCACGAAGAGCACCTCTTCTTTTCAACATAGATTTAGCTTTTCGTGCAACACGTTTATAAGTACTTTGTCTCATAGTAGGACGAGAACGACCTTTGTAAGAAGACCGTTTCTTTCCCCATTGTCTGGCTCTAACATATGCAGCATATAATCCTTTTTTATTAACTTTACAAGTACCCTTTGCGCAAATTGGAAAACTTTTTTTGGGACCCAAAAAGCATTTTTTCCCACATTTACGTTTCATAACAGTACGAGCTCTTCCTTTTGGTGATATTTTAGCCCAACCCGACCAAGGCATAGATTTACGGCGTTTACGAGTCTTACTTGGCATTATACTATAATAAAATATTTTATTTACAAAACCAGGGAAAACAACAAGTCTTTTTCTTACCGTTTAATTTGTTCCATTCTTGAATGGTAAAATTATTACTCATAGATAAATTACAACGCGCGCAAATAGGTTTTAAATTACTAACATCAAGATTTCCACCTTTACTTTCTGGTTTATCATGTCCTACGTGAAAATCAAATACAGAAACTTCATTTTCACACCAATTAATATAACATTTATGTTCATAACATTTTCCGAATGTTTGTAGCCATGTTTGTTCACGAATAGCTTTAGGTATAGTTTGTTTTCTATATTTCTTTTTCTTTTTATTTTTATTGGCTTTTCTAGGCATTGTATAATTTAAACTTCTCTCTTTAATATATATGCCTAAATGTATAAATAAAGTAATAGTATTTGATTTGGATGATACAATTGGTCATTTTGAACAGGTATCTATGTTTCTAAATGGACTTCAGATGATTGTAGATAAAAATATAAGTGATAAATATTTGTATAAATTGTTAGATTTATGGCCACAAATACTAAGACCCGGTATTCTTGATACACTTGAAACAATTAGTAAAATTAAAAAAAGAAATAAATGCGTTAAGGTAATAATTTATACAAATAATATGGGACCAAGATCTTGGACTCTTATAATCAAACGATATTTGGAGAGAAAACTTAAGTATAATATTTTTGATAAAGTGATAACTGCTTATCGTCCACATAAAAAACATAATTGTAGAACAACGCATAGTAAGACGCATAAAGATTTATTAAAATGTACAGGTTATCATCCAAATACTGAATTCTTATTTTTGGATGATCAAATGCATGTAGAAATGAAGCATCCACATATACATTATCTACACCTACATCCTTATACCTATAGTATTCCATTTAACAAAATGATCAATAGTTATTTAGACTCGAAATATGGCAAATTAATTAAAAAAAAATACAAAAATAGATTTCAAGAATATATGTATAAATACTTAACATCTGGGACAGGTTATCATAAATATCACATTAAAAAAACAAAAATTAGTAAAAAAGATATTGAACAAATGAGATATATTAAAAAACATATTCATAAATTTCTTAATATCCATGATACCAGACATAAAAAGAAACGAAGGAGGAAAAATAAAACGAGGAAAGAATATTAAACTATTTTTTTAACATTTGATTTTAAATTAATTTTATTTACAGGATTCAAATATTGAAACAAAGATGTTTGGATTAAAATAGCTACACCAGCTGAAAATGCAATCTTTCGATGCAAATTAGTACATACAGTTTTTTCTTTCAAAAATGGATTGAAAAAATAGATTAATGCCAGTGCAATTACAATACTAAAAGTATTTTCCACAATATGTAAATATCCAGGCGCGCCTTTCCACACACCTAGCACAACAACTATATAAAGTATAAATATAACCAATTTTAAACCTGTATATGTGTTTTCAATGATTTTCATATAGTATTACTCACGACTTTTTTTTGACCAAGATACATTTCTATTTGACCAGACCCGCGACATTTTATACAAGTTTCCCATAACATTTTACTTACATTTTCACATAAATAACATGTTTTATTTTCATCATTACAATTTGCACATATATATTTATCTTCGCGAGTTTGTAAACCGATACCATTACATTTAAAACATCTAATATACTTTTTATTAGCACTCATTATATTTTAATTAAATATAATAAGTTATTCCTCTAGACTTGCAATAATTGCATTTTCTACTTGCCACTGCTCTAAATTATCACTTCTCGGCACAACACTGTTATTATTTACCGAATTATATAATTTAAGTGTTCTTGCACTAGAATCTGTTGCATTTACGAATTTGGGCATCCATTTATAAGGCACGACTTTAGATAGAAATTCGCGATGAGATGATTGTAACGCGTCATCTATATTAGCATATCGATCATAAAAAATACTGTCGTAATATTTTTGTTCAGCTTTCTTAAAATCAGATTCATTAAATTTTAAGGATGCAAATTCTTGAATTATTTCAAACCACGATCTTGTAGATTTACTAACACCATCGCTAAACGCTTCTTTTGTTCGAAAAAGAACCTCTTTTGGCAACAGATTCATATCTTCAAATGCTTTCCTTAAAATAAATTTTTCGCAAAGATTATTATGTCCGTGATCTCTCAATGTATCTGGAATTGACAAATAGCTTTGAATAAATCCCTTATCTAAAAATGGTGTCCGTGCTTCTAATCCATGAGAAGATATAGATCTATCTGATCTCAAAACATCAAAATAATGAATGTCCTTCAAAAGACGTTTACATTCTTGATCGAATTCTAATGGCGACGGAGCGGCGTGAAAATATAAATAACCACCAGTAACTTCATCACTACCATCTCCATTAAAAATTACTTTTGCATTGCTATTTTCTTTGATATATTTACAGATCAGCCAATTACCAACACTAGCTCTAATACTAGTAGTATCATTAGACTCTATAGTTTCAATAACTGTAGGAATGGCTTTAAGAAATTCGGTTTCACTTAATTTGATTTCATGATGCGTTGATTGAATATGCTCGGCTACTATTTTAGCAAACTTTAAATCTTCAGACCCTTCTAACCCAATACTCCAAGTATGTAAATCTTGTGGCTCTTTCCCATGAACATTTACCAACTCCCTAGATACTAATGCCGAAATTAAACTACTATCTAACCCTCCTGATAATAAACATGCTATTTCTCTATCCGTATTGTCAACTCTTTTTCTAACAGCCTGAATTAATGACTCTCTGACCAATGAAAAGGTTTTATCCATTGTATCTATACAAGGATTCTGTACAATATTCAGATTATAGTATGGCTTCATTAAATTATCTAGAATAGTGGCGTCTTTAAAATTTTCATATAATATCTCATCCGGAAAGAGTTCAGTTTTAAGATAATGACCTGGTAAAAAAGGTCTAGGTTGACACTTCATAATATCCATACCTAATTTTAACTCTGAAGCTACTACTATTGAAGTAAAAATATTTAGATCTTGGAACCATATAAATAATGGTCTTACACCAAGAGGATCACGTGCTATCATAACAGTATCAGTGTCTTTATCAATCAAAACAAATGCAAATACGCCATCCAATATTTGTAACGTATACTCTATACCATATTTTTTGTACATGTCTATAATAATTTCACAGTCCGAACCCGTTTCACATTCTACCCCCGCCTTTTCAGCTAACTCCTTCCAATTATAAATTTCACCATTACAAATCAAAATACAATTTTTTTTATAAATAGGTTGCATCGAATCTTCTTGTTGAAATCCATTGATGGCCAATCTATGAAATCCTAATAAATGAATATGCTCATTAATATTCTCTTCTATAAATGTAGATTGTTCAGGCCCCCTTTCAGAATGTTTTGCAAAATTTTCTTTTATATTCTCAATTTTTGCACAGGAGAAATCGTTATAACGTAAGACAGATAGGATACCACACATTTATCATATTATTGTTAATTTCCTTTAGGTATTTTGATTATAAAAATATCTAGTACTATATTAAATGGAAGGTGTGGTAAAAGGAGTATTTTATTGTAATAAGCAAAGAACACAGGAATTAAGTGACAGGATGTTTTCCAGAAATTTAACAGCAGCGCCAATTAAAATGCAGTATGATATTAGATCTGTTCCTACAAGATATGTTCAAATGCCCATTTTGGATTGTCATAAACCAGCTACAGTACCGTGTCAACAAAAACCAATTTATAATACAGAAACTATGTTTACACCAAGTACATCATTACCATTTAATGGATATCAGGCGAATGTCGATGTAGAAACTAGATTACATAATACGATTTTCCCATTACAAGCGTGTCCACAAGCTAAATATTTTCCAGGTACGAGCAGCGATATGTATAATAATAGGTATCTTACACATACAAATAAACCTGTTTATATGACAAATCAATTGTTATTCAATGAAGAAAGATTTAATTCATTTAATCCGAATATGTGCAATACTGGTTATAAATTGTTTAATAATTATACACGTGTTCAAATAAGAAATTTATAATTCTATTTTAAAATCTGAAAATATAGACCATTTAAAACAACCTCTTACATATAAAATTAAAAAAGCAATGGTAAAATATATCGAAGCAACTCCTAAAGTATACCAATATCTTGTAGTAGGTGTAATATCATCACCTCCTAAAAGAATATAGGGGTCAATAATATTCATGTCATTTTTACATAATTTATATTCAACAATTGTTAAGAAACATCCATCTAAATATAGAAATAGTACCAGGGCACTTAATAAAGGGATAATTGCCAGTAAGGCAAATGGCTTTGGTAGAAATATGAAATAAATCATATGATACCAAGGAGTATGAAAATGTAGAGATTTTAAAAGAAAGCCAAGTGTTTCATCTGGTAAACCAGTTTTTCTTAAATTATTAATACAATCATTTACTAATATTTTCCTCACTGTTTTGTTTCTAGGAATATTCATAAACTATCATAATATTAGCATTTTTATTATGATACGTATTTTTATATTAAATTTCTTATAATATTATTATAATGATCAAGGATCCGTCAAATACTATAATAAAAATTAAGAAAAGTAATAGAGTAAAGAAAATTAAAGAAAATATTTCTACTACGCAAAATAAGAATGCTTTATTTAAAAACTCATCTATTTTATGGAAAAGTATTAAACAAAATGGAATATTTTGGATAACATCGGTAGTTTCTGTGTTTGTACTAACATTTTATAATTCAAAAAATAATTCATATATCAATGCTTATATTACTTTTTTGATAGCAATGCTACTTGGATGGTATATTCATTATTTGTCACACGCGTATGATTTATTACAAATTTATAAAAATGCAGATAATACAATTATTAATTATATAAAATCTAATAAAATGTTGAATCAAATAATGGAAATGTTAATTTATTATACTTGTGATTTTCATGATAAAATACATCACGATACAAGCATAAATAAAAAACCCATAAACTTATTTATGGAATTTTTCCAGAATTTTTTAATGGAAGGGGGATTTCTTATATTATTCGCACAAAGATACAATTTTTCAATTAATATCAAAGATTTCAAATTTAAATTAAATAAGGCAGTATTGTTATTATGGGGTTTATTATACGCATCTGTTCATAATATAAATTATATTTTACTTGGATGCGATCAACACACAAAACATCATACTGATACTAAGACAAATTATGGAATAGATACATTGGATATATTATTCGATACAAAATATGATATCAATAATATTGAAAATATAAATCATGCTGCAATTAATATGATTATAATTACGTTAATAATATGGTATTATAAAATTTATATGTAATAATGGATACATCTGCAAATATTTACGATTTACAATTTTTAACAAACCCCTGTTTAATAAATAAAATATCCACTGAAAAAAGACTGGGTATCTCTCCAGATGATATAAAATTTTATAAAAAACGTATCTTTATTTTAACTAAGAACTATTTGAAAGGAAAGAAGAAGGATAGAGATTTAGATAAAATATGGGAGGAATATGCTTCTGCCTGTATTGCACATTTCAAATTTGTAGATAAAGCAGAAATAATACAAGAAGATTATAAAGATTATAAGGATAAAAAAAGTAATAAAAAAATAGATAAAAATATTGTTAAAAATAGCAATGAGTTTATGATGAATAAAAAAGGTCCACCTGCACCTAGAATTACAGATCATATAAATATCAAATCGACCAAAATAAAGACAAATAAGAAAATGATAATTCCGCAACAAAGAAAAATTAATATTAAAACAGATAAATTCAAAAATAAGATATAATATCTGCTATATATAACTATGCCTGTCCCAAAAACTCAAAAAAAATACTCAAAAGGAAAACATCATCATAAAACAGTGAAAAAACAAACTAAATTTAAATCAATGAAATGTTCTCCTAAAAATAAAAAAGATATTTTAGACTATACATGCTATACTTCATCCGCATTAGATAAGCTTAAAACAGTATGGAATGCTAGACATTATGATCAACCTATAAAATCAAACTCGCCGCGAGAGATATGGGAAAAATTACGTTTGTATATGCAGGATACTTGTTCAACAGAATCATGTTGGTTAAGACATCATTGTATTAAAAATGATATAGATAAATCATTATGGGGTAAAATGTTTGCACCATATAGCCCTGTTAAGTGGAAAGAAAATCCTAAAGAATGGTTAACAACGGTAGAAATACAAAAAGTAATGGCGCAATGGGAAAAAGCCTATAAACATTTTGAATTTTTAGGGCCTTCGCCTATAGATTACGACACGCATATGGTTTTTGGTGAATGTGTATGGGAAGAATTATGCAAATTTTCATTGGGTCAAATGAAAAGACGTGGTATTACAAAAGTAGGTGTAATATTTAATTTAGATAAACATAACCAATCAGGATCTCATTGGGTTGCTGTTTTTATTGATTTGAAATCTCATAAAATTTATTATTTTGATAGTTACGGCGATGATATACCTTCGCGTATTAAGAAATTTTGCAACTTTGTGAAAAAACAGGGCGAAAATTTTGGTGAAAATTATGAAATTATTGTCAGTAAAAAAAGGCATCAGTATAGTGATAGTGAATGTGGTATGTATTCTATGTATTTTCTTGTACAATTGTTACAGGGTACGCCACACGCAACGTTTGAAAAAATAAGGGTACCCGACTCCTTAATGCTCAAATTGCGAAAAGAATATTTTAATTCCAAATAAAATACATAAAATCAATTCATGTATTTTATATTATGTCTATAACTTCACAAGAAAATATTGAATTACTTCGTAATTTACTCAAAGATCACCCACTGCAACTCGCAGATCCCAGACATTTTCATGATATATTTAAAAAGGAATTGGAGAGAATACATACTAATAGATTCCATTTTAAGAGCAACTTGATGTTAATGAATAAAGAAATTTTAAAAACATTTCAAATAATTAAAGGTAAAATGATCCAAGAATCTAATCGACAACAGTCTGCACCTTCACAGACCGAACAAAGAGAAATTCATCCTAATAAAAATGAAAATATAAATATGAAAATATTTGAAAAAAGTTTAAAAGAAAAACAATCCGATTTTAATAATCTAATGAATAAAGAAAAACCTAAAGAAATTGATTTTACAGATAAAAAAGCTGACAGCATAATGTCACAAAGTGATTTCGATCATAATATGTCACAACGAGAGGCAGAATTGGCAAAAATAATGCAAGGTCAGCAGCAAAATAAAAATGTTGAAGCTTGGTTAAAAGGAGAAACCAATTCTAAACCAAGCAATGTAAATCTTAAAATAGATCATAGTTCCAATGTTAAATTAGATGCCATTCAATTACAAAGACAAAAAAGGGTGAGATTTCAAGAAACAACCTCCGAAAAAGGCAATGATGCACCACAAGGTGTAGATTTTTTCAGTAAATTAAAGTTAAAGAAAAATGATACAACACAAGATAGTGATTATAAATCTATGTTTAAAGATATGATTAATAATCAAAAATTAATTTTAGAACAGCTTAAAAATATTTCAGAACAATTAAAACCAAAAGACTCCGGGAAAGCTATTAGACTCTAGTTTTTTTAAGTTTCCCGCTTTTTTGATCTATTCTTAGATAACCAACTAATACTGGATCTCCCCCAACTTCTTGAGCCCTTTTATAACTTTGTAAATCGTATAATTCACCTTCCGGCGCTTTCCTTGCTGGTAGTTTAGTATTAAAGCGTTTCAGAGCATATTTTATACCGCCTAAAGTTACTATTTCAGCCTCCCATTCTATTTTCTTTAAATTTCGCCGCTCTTGTACATCATATTCAGCCTCGGTTGTTAATGCTGGCGTTGTTGTAAATCGCGATGAACTAACTGAACCAAACGACATGCATACGACCTGATCTTTTTCACTTGAATGTAGAGAGCAGTCGATCGATGATCCTTTTATAGCTCCTAATATTTGTTTATTAATAGATTCTTTTATATTTGAAACTTCGAATAAATGTTGGTCGCTTGTTAAAGGAATTTGTTTATTAAGCTTACTAACATCTTTTTCCAATAAATCTTTTGGCGCCATTCCACCCGCGCTTTCAGGTATCAACTGATCGTCTGTAAATTTCATTAAATACATAAATACTTTCACATCACGCTCATCTTCTTCCAATTTATTATGACTACATATACGTCTTGCTCTGCCAATAACCTGTTCAACTCTAACCGGATGCCAATATGGTTCCATTATATGAACCATGCGTGTGTTTTTTAATGTAATCCCTTCTGCTCCACTACTCGTGATCATGAATACACTAATTATCTCACCGTGATTATTATTAGGAGATTTCGTTAGCAAATAATCTCTTATACCACTAGGAATTTTATCCCAAGTACCATTGTATATATTTCTTAATATCTCCTTTTCTTCCACGGTTTCTGTACCAGTAAATAATGCATATTTGGGCAAATCCAGTTTTTCTTCGGGAATATCTAATTTCCAGATTCCACCAACTTTCTTAAGTTTGAAATTGGTATACCCATTTGCCTCTAATACAATGGAAAAAATTCCAATACCCTCTAAGGTTCTGAACTGAGAATAAACAAGATGAAGTTTTCTATCATTACCAGTAATATTTTTGAGAACTTCAAGAAATTTTGGACTATATATTTCTAATTTTTTTGGTGTTAAAAACTCTCCAGCTCTTGCTTCTAAATCCACCAGCGCTTGTTTAATTCTAGCTCCATATGCATTTTCAACAGATTGACTGCTCATAGATTCCAATGCACTTTCATCATCAGCTTCAAACCGACCATCAGCCTTTGCTATCTTTTCTTGAATCGATATTGCGTCCATATCATCTTCGTCTAATTCAGGATCAAGAATTGCTTGTTGTAATCCTTGACCTTCTTGTTTCATAGGTCGAATTATATCTCGCGGAAAAACAAAATTACAAAATGCCCTACTGAATATACGATAAGTAGAAACGGTATCTGCATATACTCCACCATCTTTTGCCCTTCTTCTTTTTTGAGCATTTCTTTTTTCTAAAACACGCTCATTTTTTCTAGCTTCTTCATAAAGTCCGAACTGATAATCAGACATGTCAATATCAACAACTCTAAAATCTTCTTCAATGTTAAATCTTGGCATCAACTCTTCCTGTGCACTTCTAAAATAGGAAGTTAACCCTAATATACGTCTTTGCAAAAGATTTTCATTTTTGATTTCACCTGTTTTCGGATTCACAAACATCGCGTTAAATGTATCTAATGTGTCCGGTAAAGCTTTATTAAGTTTTACCTGTACCGATATAGTCTCTACACCATTTTTTCTAAGGATATCTCTACATATATTAACAAACGCGGAGTCAGACAAAGGTCTACATCTGAAATCTTCTTTTTCTCCCTCTCCAGCTACATTTTCACAAGAATATCCTCTACTACAATCTCTCCCTTTCTTAGTTTTATCACATTTATTATTACCCTTATTTTTTTTTATTCCCGAATATACACCATCATTTGATTCATTTACGAAACCAAAAGGATTACGCGTTATTACAATCCTTTTTGATGAATTATCATATTCGATAAAATCATGTAGAGCGAACGATTTAAAAATATTTTCAATAGTTTGCTGATTAACTACTTCACTTGTTTGTACATTCACAGTGAATATAAAAGTTTTTATGTATCCGCGCAACATATTAAACATAACGCCCATTTCATTGGGATAATTAATTATAGGCGTTCCTGTTAAAAATATAATGCGACAATTTTCGGCAGACATTAACCATTCATAAAGCATATAAGATAAAGATGTAGGCTTTTTAATTTTATTTACAATTCTCGATACAAAATTATGAGCTTCATCAACAATAACTACCTTGTTATCAAAGGGATTATTAGTTTTTGACAAAGCTTTTAAATCGCCCAAGACTTTATCGCTTTTACGCAAACCATTGTAATTTATAAAAATATATTTGGTTTTGATCATCCTATCTATTTGATCATTCAAAGCTAGTTTATTTGCAGTTGACAACCCTTCAAAATTAGATGGTTTCTTAACGTTTACTAACCACGCTCCTCCTTTCTTTGTAATATACTCTTCGGATAGACCCATAGCCTGCGATAAAACTCTAGTTACTTTACTGTCTCCCCCTGTTGGTATAAATTCCCAGAATTGATTTAATCTATATAATGGATCTCCACACACAGTTAATTCGCTTATATAATTTTGACGTAGTGAAGCAGGTGTCATAATAATAATTGGTTGCGTTGTTTTCAATCCCTCTGCTATTCCAATAGAAGCGCAAGTTTTACCGGCGCCAAGACCATGATATAAAAGTAATCCTCGATATGGTGTAAACATGTTAATATAATCTCTAACAATTTGCTGATGAGTCATTAAACTAAAAGATCCTTTAGGTTTATCACACGAAATATCTTTACTTTCTTCTATCAATGCTGCTCTATAAGGCTCGAATAAACTATTAATAAAATTAACAAAGATTTCTCTATTATTCATATAATAAGCGCTTGCTCTAATATTCACAGGAGCTTGATCTTTCGGTAATCTGTCTTGAATAATTGTATCTCCTATTTGAATTAATTCGGATGGAACATCACTTCGATCTCTGGATTCAACTGTGCCTAAATCTCTTTTAATTCTTGCCTTCTTTTTTGTACCTTTGATATTTATTACAGTAGGAGCAAGACCGGTTATTGTTCCTTTTCTGATCGATTTACCTATTTTTATTTTACCCCTTTTTCGTTTAACTTTAACAACACGCGCTCTCGGAACACTAACTGGTTTCGTTTCTATATCCGGTGTTGATTGTTTTCTATTAATAATATTAGCTAATTCTACCGCTGGTCCTAATGGTTTTGATCTATGTGTAGGTATTTTAACAATCGCAGCGGTATACACTTTTGCTAGCAAAGTATTTCGATCTATGTCACCATCAGAGCTATCTACTATTTTTACATTTACTTCTACAGTACCTTTGCGGCGCATGTTAACCCCAATTTTGCTCTTTTTCTTTGGAACAGGTTTTTTTAATAAATCAAGTTGTCCAAACAATTCGTCCATATATACTATAAATTCACATTTATTTATTATTTATTTTTCTTGCTAAATAAATAATAACATTATTGATAACTTGAGTATAGTTTTATAGCACAAAATGCGAAAAATATATTTAAAGTAAGTGAAATAGTTGTAATAGTATTTCCACTATACTCATTTTTATATAATAACCAAACTGTTACCATTAATGCAAATATAAAAGCACTTAATATTAACACCATTCCCCAAAAATATTCTATTTTATCTTTTCTTGTTGTCATAAAAAACGCTGCTATAAATTCGGTGGGAATACCCATTGCTGCATATTCGGGACCTATTAATTGTGCTGCTATTTTTTGACCAGCCATTATTAAGCCACCTATAAAAAAAGCTCTAATCCAATCCTTCATTATATTAATGGTAGGATTTATTTATTCTTTGTAAAGTAATGTTCAATATATGATTTTGTAGATCGTACTAAATAAAAACTACAAATGAACCATGTTATTATAGCTAATAATATAAGTAAATCAGGATTTATCTTTGTAAATCTAAGTAGTAGATACAAAGATACTATGACAAATATAAAAATTATAGATTGTAAAATATATCCTGTTATATAAATTTTCTTGTCCGCATCAGTATCTAAAAAATATGGTGTTATCATATCATTTGGTATAGCGCCTAATAGTGATGCCCATAAAGGATTGGCTATCTCAGATACAAATTTGGCTCCACCTACTATTAACCCTCCTGTTAAAAATGGGTAAATCGGTACTTTGATCATATAGGATATTCCAATATTAATTATTCTTATTAATTTGATTAATTCCAATTTTACAAGCAGCTTGTTCTGCTTTCTTTTTTATTTTATGTCTGCTTTCGCCTAGAAAAACATAAACCCTGTCGTTTTCTTCAATATAATCTTGAATATTATCAAAACTTTTGAACTTAGAAAAAGGAACTGACTGTGCATGCGATAAGCCATGTGAATCTTGTCCTAAACAAAGATAAACGCCCATATGATATCCTTCATCATCGTCGTGTGGGGATATTTCAACATATACTGGTGTAGTTTTGAACTCTTTTTGAATAAGCACTTGTAGAATATTCTTATAATTGTCATCGTTTTGAAGCAGATCTGTCCAATTTACGTGTTGTTCAAAAATACTTTCAACAAATATTTGAGCGATTTGGAATCCTGGACCTGTTACAAATACATTTTTAAACCAATCATCATCATCTTTAATGGTAATTTTGTTGAAATCTAAAAACAAAGCTCCTAGAAAGGCTTCGAATAAACATCCCAATTTTTTAAGATTTGTCCTTGTTTTCTTTTCTTCCGCATTTTTTGATAAAATATACCATTTATTAATACCCATTTCATATACCATTTTTCCAATAGATTCATTTTTGACTAAAGCAATTTTCTTTTCAGTCATAAACCCTTCATTTCCTTTAGGAAAACGTCTGTACAAATAATATTTGGTAATGCATTCTAGAACACCATCTCCTAGAAACTCCAATCGCTCATTTGATTTTGTTTTAAGAGGCATGCAATCTATCGGTTGATCTACAATGGTTACGCCATTCGCTTCATTTTCAAGGTGAGGTCTTTTAACATATGATTTATGAATAAAAGCACGCTTATAAAGATTGAAATTATGTACTTTATCAGGAACTCCATACTTAGTTAAAATGGCTTCTACTTGTTTTTGTGTTATCTCGGTATTATTTGGGTTGAAAGGGTCAAAAATCAATTCATCTTGACCCTTTGATACGTCACCATCTTGTAATAATGTCTTTTGATCTAAAAGTGTATTGCTTGTCATTTATATATTTATGCTTTGGATTTTCTAAGTGCTTTATGATAATATTATATTTTGATATTATATTTTGATATTATATATGTCATCTATAAAACACACATCCACGAGGACCGCACCTCAGAGGAAGAAGGAGAGGACAAGGCGTGGTTCCAAAATTGAAAGTAACTACAAAAAAAAACTCGCTGCGAGGAAAGATACTCGTAGAGAGCGTCTCGCGAAACGACGATCAATTATGGTTCCCGCACGATTCGATATTCGCTGCAAATTGGATAAATTTTATGAAGAGGTAAACGCAATGCAACAGCAATTCGGGCAGCAGCAGCAATTCGGGCAGCAGCAGCAATTCGGGCAGCAGCAGCAATTCGGGCAGCAGCAACACCAGCAACACCAGCAATTCGGGCAGCAGCAACACCAGCAACACCAGCAATTCGGGCAGCAGCAGCAATTCGGGCAGCA
>VMHT01052996.1_pt1 | contig 15091 bp, 13 predicted proteins | sample 4693611 | NCBI WGS metagenome assembly VMHT01 (sample SAMN12280063, study PRJNA550983) | marine metagenome | isolation source: seawater sampled from same location over 5 years 0.02-0.2 micron viral filtrate | place: USA: collected off the coast of southern California halfway between the port... ... | reverse complement strand
CATGAACAGTTTCAAAATATGCCATTTCTGGTTCATACCCAGCTTCTGTCAAAGTTTCATATCCATTTTTAATAAGCTCAACTAAACCACCACAAAGAACCGTTTGTTCTCCAAACAAATCTGTTTCAACTTCGTCTTTAAATGTTGTTTCAATAATTCCAGATCTTCCTCCTCCTACTGCTGATGCGTAAGACATTGCTAAGTCTCTTGCTTTTCCAGAGCCATTTTGATGAACGGCAAATAAACAAGGAACACCACCACCTTTCTCAAACTCACTTCTTACTAAATGACCAGGCCCTTTTGGAGCAACCATAAAAACATCAAGATCTTCTCTTGCTTTGATTAAATCATAATGAACATTAAGACCATGTGCAAAAGCTAAAGATGTTCCTTTTCTTACTCTTTGCTCAATATGATTTTTGTAAATTGAGGCTTGTAACTCATCAGGTGTCAAAATCATCACAACATCTGCCCATTCAGCAGCATCTGACAAATTCATTACTTTAAGACCTTTGGACTCAGCTTTTTTAATACTTGATGAGCCCTCTCTTAAAGCAACCACAACTTCTTTAACTCCACTATCCTTTAAATTTAATGCGTGTGCATGTCCTTGACTTCCATAACCAAAAATAGCTATTTTTTTATCCTTAATTAGATTTACATTTGTATCTTTTTCATAAAACATTTTCATTTTTTTTCTCCTAATATTTATTTATTTATTTAAAAACTTCAGCACCTCTTGTCATTGCAATAGCACCTGTTCTTGAGGTACTTATAAGACCAAGGGTTTTTAATTTTTTACTCATTTTATCAATTTCTCTTCTTAAAGCAGTTATTTGGATAACAGCTGATTGTTTGGTTTTATCTAACATTACAGGATTATAGCTTTTACAGGCTTTAATGCATTTTTCTATCTTTTTTTTATTTCCAACCACTTTTAACAGGGCCATTTCTTTAAAAATTACATTTTTATTTTGTCTTTTAAAGTCAGCAACTTTGTGAACGGGCACTAATTTTCTTAATTGTAGTTTTATTTGATCTATAACCTGAGGGGTCCCAGTAGTAACAATTGTAATTCTCGATATATTTTTTGCTTGGTCAACTTCTGCTACAGCTAAAGATTCTATATTGTATCCTCTCCCAGAAAATAAACCTACAACTCTAGCCAAAACTCCAGTTTCATTATCAACCCATACAACAAAAATATGTGTGTCTAATTTACCTTTTTTTGTTGGAATACTGTAAGCTGATTTTGGTTTGGTCATTAAACTAAAGCTTTTCCTTTTCCTGTAATTTTATTTTCTTCTTTATCATTTGGTCCTAATATCATTTGATTGTGAGGTTTACCTGAAGGTATCATTGGAAAACAATTTTCACTTGGATCAACATGACAATCGAATATAACTGGTCCATCATGACTCACCATTTCGCTTATCTTGGCATCTAATTCATTAGGATTTTCAGCTTTAATTCCTTTACAACCGTATGCCTCCGCCAATTTAACAAAATCTGGCAAAGCTTCTGAGTAGCTTTCAGAGTAATTTTTTTCATGTAGCAATTCCTGCCATTGTCTTACCATTCCCATGTACTGGTTGTTTAAAATAAATATTTTAATTGGTAAATTATATTGCACAGCTGTAGACATTTCTTGCATTGTCATTAGTATTGATGCTTCACCAGCTATATCAATAACAAGTTTATCAGGATGAGCTATTTGTACCCCTACTGCCGCTGGAAGACCATACCCCATAGTTCCAAGACCTCCTGAAGTCATCCATCTATTGGGTTTATTAAATTTATAATGTTGCGCAGCCCACATTTGATGCTGACCAACCTCTGTAGTCACAAAGGTATCTTGGTTTTTTGTTAATTCGTATAATCTTTGAACAGCATGTTGAGGTTTTATAGTTTTTTCACTATTAATAAAACCTAAAGAGTTTTTAGTTCTCCATTTTTCTATTTGTTCCCACCACTTTGAAGTTCTTTGTTTGTTTGATTCTTTTAAACCATTTTGTTTTTTATTTATTTTATTAATTACTGCTTTTATAACTTCATTAACATCTCCAACAATTGCTAAATCTACTTTAATTATTTTATTTATTGATGAAGGATCAATATCAATATGAACTTTTTTTGATTTTGGAGAAAATTCATCTATCTTACCTGTTATTCTATCATCAAATCGTGCTCCTATATTAATTAATAAATCACAATCATGCATTGCATTGTTTGCTTCATATGTTCCATGCATTCCTAACATCCCAATAAATTGATTATCATCTCCTGGAAAGGCACCAAGTCCTTGCAAAGTTGATGTTATTGGAAAACCAATCAATCTCACAAATTCTCTTAATGTTTTGCTTGCTTCTGGGCCAGAATTAATTACTCCACCTCCAGTATAAATTACAGGTTTTTTTGCCTTTGAAATTAAATCAATTAATTCATCTATCTCATCTTCATTAAATTTATTTTGAGACTTTCCATTAACTCTGCTTTGTTTTTTCGGCTTATTGTATTTTGTTTTAGCAAATTGAATATCTTTTGGTATATCCACTAAAACAGGTCCAGGCCTACCTGTTGTTGCTACTTTAAAAGCTTCATGTAAAATTTTTGATAAGTCTTTTATATCTTTTACCAACCAGTTGTGTTTTGTACATGGTCTCGTGATTCCTGTGGTATCGCATTCTTGAAACGCATCAGTTCCTATAAGATGTGTTGGTACCTGTCCTGAAATACAAACTAATGGAACCGAGTCCATGTAAGCATCTGTCAAAGCAGTAACTACATTCGTAGCTCCAGGTCCGGAAGTAACCAAAACAACACCTGGTTTACCCGAGGATCTAGCATAACCTTCTGCAGCATGCCCAGCACCTTGTTCGTGTCTTACCAATATATGTTTTATTGATGAATGATTTTTTAATTCATCATAAATTGGCAAAACAGCTCCTCCGGGATAACCAAATATATGTTTAACATCTTGATCTTCAAGACATTTAAATACAATTTCAGCTCCTGAAAATAATTTAGACATTTATGCAATCTAGCTGAAGTTATCCTGATTGGTCAAGGATAAGTAAGAAATATCTAAATTTTTTTTAAAAATTTATTTAAATCATCTGGACCCATCTTTATCCAGCCAAACATGTGTCCTCTGCCCCACGTGCTTTGTCTTTTAGCGTATTGCCTTGTCTTTATTGATATTTTATCAACTACCTCGTCTATTTGAATTTTTTTATTGATATAATCTCTCAATTCATTGATCCCGATGGCTTTATGAGCACTTTTGCCTCTTAAAACTCTTAATTTAATAAAACTTCTTACCTCTGCTACTGCTCCATTTTTGATCATTTTTAAAGTTCTTAATCTAATCCTCTCTAATAGCTCTTTTCTTGGAAAATCGATGTAAATTTTTAAGAAATCTTTTTTTTTATAATTTGATTTTGTATTTTTAAACCATTCGTACATTGATTTTTTTGTATAAGATTTAATTTCGTATGCTCTAATTGACCTCTGAGTATCAGAGGGATTTATGTGTTTTTTTACCAAAGGGTCTAATTTTATCAATTTTAAGAAAAATTTTTTTGATCCTAGTTTACTATGTAAAATTCTTACTTTTTTTCTAAAATTTAATGGAATATTTGGAATATTTACTAAACCTTCAACTAAAGCTTTAAAATATAAACCTGTACCACCCACAAGAATTGGAGCCTTGTTTCTTTTTTTGCAATCTGAAATTCTTTGTTCAGCTAATTTGAGCCATTCCCCAGTTGAAAAACTTTTTTTTACACTTTGAAAACCATATAAATAATGTTTAATCTTTTTATAATCTTTTTGAAAAGGTCTTGCGGATAAAATTTTTAATTCTCTATAAATTTGCATGCTATCAGCGTTAATAATTTCACCATTAATTTTTTTAGCAAGCTTAATAGCAAAATCAGATTTGCCAGATGCTGTTGGTCCATAAATTAGAATGATTTTGGATTTTAAATCCATATTATTAATCTAATTTAACACCAATATATCTTCTTTGATTTTGACTATTGTAAATGACTAATAAGATAGTTTTTTGATTACTTTTCAATATTTGATCAACAACTGAGTTTAGATCAGCAGCAGTTTTTATTTTTTTCTTTTGAGCTTCTAGAATTATACTATCAATCTCTATTGCATTTATCAAAGGACTATCTTTTTCAATCTTAGTAATAATTAGCCCTTTTGTTTGATTTGGTAAATTTCTTTTTTTTATATCTTCATCTGTAAGTTCTCTAACTAAAATTTTTAAATTTTTGATTTCTAATTCTTTTTTTGGTTTTTTCTTTTTTGTAACTTTAAAATCTTCAGATGTTTCCAGTCTTCCAAGAGTGATGGTTTTGATAATTTCCTTTTTATTTCTCCAAATTTTCACTTTTACTTTTTTTCCAACCTCAGTTCTTGCAACTATCATTGGTAATTCTTTCATTTCTTTTATTTGTTCTCCATTAAATTCAAGTATTATATCTCCAGCCTTTACACCAGCTTTGTCAGATGGACTGTTGTCTGCAACGCTCGCAACCAACGCTCCTCTTGGTTCATCTAATTTTTCGACATCAGCAATTTCTTGTGTAACATCCTGAATTCTAACACCAAGCCATCCTCTTTTTGTTTCACCAAATTTTATGAGTTGATCTATTACGATCTTCGCGCTATTTGATGGAATTGAAAACCCTATTCCGATTGATCCGTTCCTTCCAAGAATTGCTGTATTAATTCCTATAACATCTCCATCCATATTAAATAACGGTCCACCTGAATTTCCAGAATTAATTGAAGCATCTGTTTGAATGTAATCTTCATATCGAGATAATCCAATTGATCTATTTCTAGCTGAAATAATTCCAGATGTTACTGTGCCACCTAAACCAAATGGATTTCCAATCGCAATAACCCAATCACCAATTCTTGCTTTGTTAGAATTTCCAAATTTGACCGGAATAAATTTTTCTTTTGTTTCTAATTGTAATACAGCAATATCAGATAAAGGGTCAGCTCCAATAACTTTAGCCTTAAACTCTTTATCTCCACTAACTCTTACAATTATATCTTCTGCATCACTGATAACATGATTATTAGTAACCACTATTCCTTTTTCATCTATGATAAAACCAGATCCTAGAGCAGATGATTGTCTTTCTTGAGGTGCCCCAAACTCCTTAAACATATCTTCAAATGGTGACCCCGGAGGGAACTGAAAAGGAAATGGATTAGATTGAGTTGTAACAGTCATGGTAGTTGAAATATTTACAACAGATGGCATCAACCTCTCAGCTAAATCAGCGAATGAACTTGGTATATTTTGAGAAAAAGATTTTACCTGTAAAAAAATTAGGAGAAAAATTGCTATGTAATATTTCTTAAAATTAATCATTTTAATACTTAATATAATAAATAATTATAAAACCCACTATTGCAAAAATTAAACCACCCGTTCTAAGTTGGCTTTCTTTCAATAAATCTATCTTTTTAATCATATTTTTCATTTTTGATGGAAATATGGCATACAAAACACCCTCTATAAATAAGAACAGACCAAAAGCTATGATCAATTCTTTCATTAAAATTTTAATTTGATTTAGGTTTTATATTTCCAAAGAACTTAAAAAATTCACTGTCTGGTGATAAAATTAATGATGTTTCACCGCCGATTAAAGCTTTTTCATATGCTTGCATTGCTCTGTAGAATGCAAAAAATTCAGGATCTTGTCCAAAGGCACCTGCGAAGATATTATTTCTTTTACCATCTCCTTCACCTTTCATTATTTCAGATTTTTTTTGCGCATCAGCAAGTATCACCGTTACTTCTTTATCTGCCGTTGAAGTAATAGTAACAGCCATCTCTGCACCTCTTGCCCTAAACTCTTTAGCTTCTCTTTCCCTCTCAGTTTGCATTCTTCTAAAAATCGCATCACTATTTGCTTGAGGGAGATCAGCTCTTTTTATTCTCACATCATTAATCTTGATTCCAAAGTTTTCAGCTTCATTATTTACACCTTCTTGAATTAAAGCCATTTGTTTAGTCCTGTCCTCAGATAAAAGAGTTTGTAGCTCTTGTTGACCTAATACATTTCTTATTCTTGAGTTTATAATTGTTGCTAATCGAGATCTCGCAACTCTCTCATTTCCAACAGATATATAAAACTTTAAAGGATCAACTATTTGGAACCTTGCAAAGGCATCAACTATTAATCTTTTTTGATCTGAAGCAATTACTTCTTCAGGAGGTGTATCAAGATTTAATATTCTTTTATCTAAAAAAACTACATTTTGAATGAATGGGATTTTAAAATTTAATCCAGGTTTTGAAATTATTCTTTTAGGATCACCAAATTGAAGAACTATTGCTTGGTTTACTTCTTTTACAATAAAAATTGAGAAGAATGCTACTGCAGCAACTGCAACAACTATTCCAGTTATAACTTTTCCCATGTTCATATTAATTAGTCGCTTTCTTTTTATTTAATTCTGGTAATGGAAGATAAGGCACTACACCTGAGCCTGCATTTTTTTCAATAATTACTTTATCTATATCAGCTAAAACTTTTTCCATTGTTTCTAAGTACATTCTCTCTTGCGTTACAGATTTTGCATTTTTATACTCATTATATATAGCCAAAAATCTACTTGCTTCACCCTCAGCTTTAGCAACGACTTCTTTTTTATATGCTTCTGCAGCTTGAAGAATTTTTTGAGCTTCACCCCTCGCTCTTGGTATGACGTCATTTGCATAGGCCTCTGCCTCATTTTTCGATCTTTCCATATCTGCTCTTGCAGCTTGAACATCTCTAAAAGCATCTATAACCTGATCAGGTGGATCTGCTTTTTGAGTTTGTACTTGAGTTATTTGAATACCGCTTGTGTATTCATCTAAAATTTTTTGAATTATTTCTTGAGTATCAGTCTCTATTAGAGATCTTCCCTCTGTTAAAATTGGTTGAATATCAGATCTTGCTATTACTTCTCTCATTGCAGTTTCTGCTGCAGCTTTTACAGTTCCCTCTGGATCTTGAATTTTAAATAAAAAATTTCCAGCATCTTTAATTACCCAAAAAACAGAAAAATCTATATTTACTATATTTTCATCTCCAGTTAACATCAAACTTTCTTGAGGTACATCAGCAACACCACCTGATGATGTAAATCCACTATCTCTTTCAGATCTAAAACCAATATCAATTCTGTTAACTTTTGTTACCTTCGGAGTTAGAACTGTTTCTACTGGAAAAGGAATGTGATAATTTAATCCTGGCTGCGTTGTCTTAATAAATTTTCCAAATCTTAAGACCACACCTTGTTCGTCAGGTAGGACTCTATAAAGACCACTTGCTAACCAAACGAAGCCTAAAATAATTAAAATTAAAACTGCTTGTTTTCCCCCTGAAGAGCTTCCACCTGGCAAAAATTTTTTAATTTTTTCTTGAAATTCTCTTATAATTTTATCTATATCAGGCGGTGTTGGGCCTCTACCAGATCCATTACCGTTTCCTCCACCTGGGGGAGTTCCCCAAGGACTACCACCTCGTTGTTGAAAATCATCAGACATACATTATCTATATAGTGTCTTATTTATTAAAAACAAGTTAAGATCAAATTATGTCTGATAAAAAGCCCGAACTAAGTGCCGCAATGAAAAGTAAGGTAGAACCTAAAGTTTTTAAAAAAAATCCTATAATTGGTACAAAATTTACTATCGCAATCTCAAGTGCGAAGGGAGGTGTGGGAAAATCTACATTTGCGACTAATCTTGCCTTAGCTTTGAAAAATATTGGCTGCAATGTAGGTTTGCTTGATGCTGATATTTATGGTCCGTCAATTCCTAAAATGTTTAACATTAATGAGAAACCTAAAAGTGATGGACAAAAATTGGATCCAATTATTAAATATGGCATTCAATGCATGTCAATTGGATTTTTGACAGATCAACAAACACCGATGATTTGGCGAGGTCCAATGGTAACTAGTGCAATCAAAACTTTTACTCAAAAGGTAAATTGGAAGGATTTGGATTTTATAATTGTTGATATGCCTCCAGGGACTGGAGATACGCAACTTACTTTTGCTCAAGAAATCAAAATGGATGGAGCGATAATTATTTCTACTCCTCAAGAGGTAGCTTTATTAGATGTTAAAAGAGGAATTAAAATGTTCGACAAACTAGGAGTTAAAATTTTAGGTTTAATAGATAATATGAGTTTTTTCATAGGGGATGATGGGAAAAAATACAAAATTTTTGGGGAAGGTGGTGTCAAGAAAACTGCTGAAGAATTTAAAAAAGAATTTTTAGGTGAAATACCAATCAATTCTGAAGTTGGAAAATGTGGAGATAACGGAAAACCAATTGTAGAAGATAATCAAAATCATGACATTTCTAAAATATATTTGAATTTAGCTAATAAGATAAAACTAAGTTTTTTTAGATAATATCAGACACTCATCTTTAATTATCTTATAAAATCATAAATATATTTTGAAATTTTTTTGTATCCATATTCATTAAAGTGCCCTCTCATTCTAAATGGGTAAAATTCCAGTGGATCTTCATATTTGCTAAAAAAATCATTATGAAGATCTATAAACTCAATTTTATTTTTCTTTAAGAATTCAATTAATTTAACACTGTAGCTATTTGGAGGCTCACCATCTAAATGTCTTTTAAATTCAGGTATTAAAACGAAATATAACTTAGAATTATTTCTTTTAGAAAAACTGTTTATTTTAATAATTATATCTAAATATGTATTTAAACTGTCATCTAGAGTTTTATCTGTTTTAGTTGAAGAGCTTGATGCTAATAAATTTATTTTTGCTCTAAAATTCCATAATAAAATAAATCTTAAAAATTTATTTTTCCTTTTTTCATAGTTTTCTGCTATTTTTATTTGTTTATCAGTATAGTTTTTAAAAATTATATTAATTATTTTATTTTTGGATTTAAGATTTTGAAAATAAGATTCATCATTTAAATATTTTAACAAAATTTTATTTTGTTTTTCTTCAATTAAATCTGTCAAATCATTTCCCTCGAAATAAAACCATAATATATTTTCTACAGAACCAGAGTAAAATTCCTTTAAAGTAGCATAAGATGTAAGAGGTCCATTTCCTCCAAATCCTAAATTAATTACATTTTCTCCTGACAAGATTCTTAATTGAGAGGCTATATCATCTGGAGAATTGACCGCAAATCCATGAACAAAGGAATCTCCTAATAATAAATATTTTGTTTGTTTTTTTTGCCAAACTTCATTGGGATTGTTAAATCCATATTTATCACTCAAATAATATGCATAATATCCATTTTCATTACCAAGCAAAATTTTTGAATTTGGTTTGCCACTTAAAGGAAATATATCATCTTTTGAGTCCCAAAAAAATTCTGGTTGTATAAGAAATTCCAATCCACTGTTAGGCGCTGAAACAACTTCATAAGCAGATCTAAAATCATATTTCTTTCCTGTTTTTTTAAAATATATTTCCTCTTTTTTTTGATTTATTTTTTTTGCTGTTTTATTTAAAAAAAGATTTTGAATACTTAATGCACTTTCGAGCAGATATAATGAAATTAATATTGCAAATATAAATAAAAAAATATTTTTTTTAAAATTTTCTTTTAAAAAAAAAACTATTATTGAAAATAAAAAACCAATAATTCCTATTATATAATACTTTATATAGAATTCTCTTAAAGCTCCTCCAAAAAAAATTTCTGATTTATAATAAACGTAAATTAATAATAATGAAAAAAAAAATAATATTGAAATTGGAAGTATTATATTAACTATTAAAAAGTTAATTCTTTTTTTAGTAGATGCTTCCGTTTCTCCCACATAGTAATCCTTAAATGCTTCATAGTTAATTAGCAATCATTTTTTTGTACCTAATATAATTTGATCTTCAAAGAAGTTTTTAAATATAAACTGCCATTTTACAGTACGATAACCCTCTAAGGTATTTACTATGTCTTTTTGGAACAAAAGGCATTTGAGAGATTAATTCTTGTGCTTGATTTAATTGTTTTTCATTAAATTTTATTTCGAGAACATTAAACTTATCAGAATTCCAATTATTAATTGATTTAATTTTCAAATTTTTGTATTTGACATTTGTATCGTAAGTCATTCTGACATCTTTATGTAAATAATATATTCTAGAATATTTATTTTGAATAATAGGTAAAAATTTTTGGGTACAAAGTTCTTTATGATTATAATCTATTTTATCAAGATTATCTTTTATAAGATCTAAAAAATCTCGACTCAAAATGTCTTTATGACTTAGTTTTGTTGGAATAGTTATTTTTCTATTTAATTTTCCATCTTTGATTTTTAATTCTATATTACAAGCACTCAATATTGTGTCTTTCTCATACCATCTAACTCTAAATTTAGCTCTTTCTGAAATTCCATCAATATTATTCTGTGCAGATGTAAAATTTAAATTATCAAAATAAATATTATTAATTTCTCGAGGAGGATTATGAACTCTTATATTTCTTAATGACAAAAACCAATTGAGAAAAATGATTTCATTATATTGAGATATTGGTACTTTTATTTCGTATCTATAATTCATTTAATAAAAATCTTTTGTATCAAATTTTTTTGGGTTAATTAATTTATTATCAATTATTACTTTACTTCCTATTTGAGATAAAATTTTATTATTTGTATCAATATCACTAACGTTTATATAGCCTGGCCCAAAATGATTTTTCTTTTCAAAAGCTATCACGTCAAATTTAGTAGAATTAGAAATTTGTATTTTTTTACCCTCAATAATACTTAGATCCTTTGAAACTAAACCAAAAGTAGATGACTTAATTTTTAAACCATCAATATTGATTCTACTATTTTCTCCTGCAGATAATCCTTTATCTTTAACGTTTTGAATTTTTGTATTTATAATCGAAACATTCGATCCAGAGGTATCAATCGCATCTCCACCAATATCTTTAAAAATACTATTTATTATTAAACCATCAGAGAAATCAGAGTCTAAACCATCTGATAAGGTATTTTTAATTTCTAAATTACTTATTTTAAATTTAGAATTAATTATATTTATTGCATCCTCACATTTATTATCTAATATTTTTGTGTCAACAATTTCAACATCTGAATTATAAAAATTTAAACCTCCTGTTAAATGAATGCCATCATGTTCAAAATTTTTTACAGATATAATTTTTGTATTATTAATCTGAGATAAGCCTGGGGCATTATTTACATAAATTCCTCCCCAAAATTTATCTTTAGTTTTAAGTAAAATTTCTTTGTCTCTTCCATCTAAAATCAAATTTCCATTATTTAGATAAATGTAAGCATCTTTACCAAAAATTAATTCAGATCCAGACTTAATGTTTAAATTATAATTTTTAGGAACAACAATTGGTTTATTTATAAAGATTTTACCACTTATTTCAAAAGTATTATTTTTTGGGTTAGACAAAATATCATTATAATCTTTTTTTTTATTAACAAAAAAATCAACATTGAAATCTTTATTTTCATATTTAATTAAATAATTAAAATTTTTATTTTCTATATTTCCTTCAATATTGGCCCATGCTAATTTGCGATTATTATCTAAATTTATTCTAATTTCTTCATGGGAGAGAATTTCTGTTGCTTTAGTTAAAATAGAATTCAATTTATATACTTCTTTGTAACAGTTTTTTTTCTTAAATATTTTACAATCTGTTGTGCCTTCTTTACTGTAGTATAAATTTAAATTTTTAAGATTTATATCATTTGAAGTTAAATTATATATTTTAAGATGCTTATCAAAAAGTCTTGCATATATATATGTGTTAAATATTTCTAAAACTTTCAACTCATCAGAATTAAATGACAATTCTTTTTTTGAGTTTTTCTCAATATCATTTATGTTAATATCTGAAAATATCTGGTCACCTGCTTGTATTAAGTTTTTAATATGACTTTTAAGATCGTCAAAATCAATTATTTCTTTGCAATATTCCTCGAATTTTTTACATAAATCGTTTGAGTCTATTTTCATTTTATCTAAATCAAATTGAATATTAATCAATGAACTTTTGTAAGCTTTTATGAAATCTTCATCATAAAAAAAAATTCTAATTACATGGTCTAAATTTTTTAATAAATTTGTGTAATCATCTATGAATTTAAACGGCTCACCATATATATTATCTGTCGGTATTGGTTCAATTTTAAGATTATAGGGATTTAAGTAAAACCTGAGATTATTAGGATATATAGAGTGAAAACTATTATAAAAAATTACATTGGCTAAAAGTTTACCAAATTTTTCAACATTAAAAAATTCTTTTAAAAAAATAAGTTTTTCTTTTTCTTTATATTCTGAGTTTAAAATTAAATTAATTGATTTTACCAGTGACTCATGATTTCTTAAATAGTGTTCATTATTAATTTTTTTTTTATTATAAATATCAACTTCAATTTTTCCTTGTTTTTTTAATAAAAAATTTTTCTTTTCATTAGCTAAGATAGTTCTTAATTTAGATATTTTAAAATCTACATCATTTGTCAATTTAAAAATTAAATTTTCTTTTAATTTTCTGTTTTCTAAAAAAACATTTGAAAATTGTTCCTCTGCAATCATCAAGCCCCAATTACTTCCATTGACACTAGTTTTATAGATTTTGAAATTTGGAGATATTAATCCCATTCTTGAAAATTGTTTTCCAATTATCAAATTTTCAGGGAATGCTCTCTCTTTAAGTTTTGTTATTGAAAATTCTTTCATTCCATTTATTGACTTGCCATCTTTTAATTCTATTCTTAAACTCCACTGCTTATTTAACTCCCAATGGTTTGAAAGGTCACCTTTTAATCTAACTTTGGCTCTAAATTCTTTATTTTTATGAATGATAATTGCTGTTACTTTTTTAGGTGTTATCAAAACATTTGATTTTTTAGCTCTTGATCGATCTTCTTTAATTTTAGAAAAATTATTAAAATTTATATGAATCTTAATTTCTTCATATTGACATCCTTTTTTAAAAAAATTTAATGCACCTTTCAGTATTCTTTTGATTTTAAATATTTGAGTATCATCATAATTTGTAAAATTTGGCTGACAAGTGTAAATTCTTAAGTTTTGCGCAAGATTTTCTTTAAAATTTTCTTTTGGTAAAATTGCAAAAATTAAAATTAAGATTACCAATAAAAGAAATATTAACTTTATTCTATAATTTTTTAATAATGTGTTAATTCTCACTTAATTAAAAATTTATGTGATAACTCTATTCTCAAAATAAGAAATTTTAGAATTATCATATTTTAACTTCACTGATTCTTCAAATTTACTTATATTTTCAATTTCATTAGATGAAATATCAAGAACAATTAATAGTCTTACTCCATCATCTATTTCTATTTTACTAATATTATAGTTAGAAAAATGAGTCTTAATGTTGTTTAACACAAAAGATTGTTCTGGTAATTGTGAATCTTTATATGGGATTTCTATTAGTAAGTTATAATCAATTATATTTGAAATATTTTTTTTTGAAGAAAAAAAATATATTGTAAGTGAGATTAAAATGAAAATCACTGAGGTTATAAGAGTCTGACCAGCACCAAAACCAATACCAATAGCAATTGAAAAAAATAAATAAACTAATTCCTCAGGTTCCTTAATCGGTGTTCTAAACCTTACAATTGATAATGCGCCTATTAATCCAAGAGATAAGGCTAATGATGATTTTACAATTAAAATTATAAAAAAAGTAATCTGAGTTAAAATTGGAATTACAATTCCTATATGAAATTTTCCTGATAAGGAAGTAGATTTATTTTCATAAATAATTTTTAAAGCAAAAGAACATAATACACAAAAAATATAATTTAGAATTACAACTGGAAGATCATTTGAAAGATTTTCTTGATTATAAAACTGTAAAATTTTTTCTAATTCTTGTCCCATCTTTTAATATTTAGAGTATCATATTTTTAATATCAAATGCAGTCATTAGTTCATTCCATTCTCTTTTTGAAAGTCCAGACTGCTCTAAATCAATTTTTTCACCTCTAATAAGTCTTTGAAGAACAATCTTCCCTTTTGACGAAACTTCTATACCTCCAACTCTATAATCTAAAAAAGCTTCATAGGTAATTGGGACCCATTTTTTAAGAGTATCCAACATAATATCAGCATAAACTCTTATTTCATATTGTGCGTGGTGGTCAGCTCTTAATCTTAAAAAATTCATTAAATTCAATAGATCTGTTTTCCAATACCATTGAGTGTAAGTATTAAGAGTAAGGTTCATTCTTGCAAGTTCTCTTGCCAAACCTTTTTTGTTTTTATCAATTGTTGAGCCATCATATCTTTCATTCAACATAGTTTCATAATTATCATAAGTTCTTTCAGCATCATTTTTTAATAGTTTTAAAACTTCATTGGCTTGCTCTCCTTCAAGAACATCACCTCGTCCTTGCCTATTGCTTGTTGACTGTGCTGCCAAGTTCTCTTTTGTTGGTAAATAAAATTCTTTATCTAAAATAGAATAACGAGCAGAATATTCATTTACATTTGCCGTTCTATGTCTAATCCATTGTCTAGCTATAAAAATTGGTAATTTAATATGATATTTTATTTCACACATTTCAAAAGGTGTGCTGTGCCAATGTCTCATTAAATATTTTATAAGGCCTTTATCTGTAGATACTTGCTTAGTACCTTTTCCATATGATACTCTTGCAGACTGAACGATGGATGTATCATCGCCCATGTAATCAACAACTCTTACAAAACCATGGTCAAGCGCTGGTATAGCTTCGTAAAGTATTTTTTCTAATTCAGGAGCGGTAACTCTTTTTGTAGTATTCTTTTGAGACTGTTGATTCTTGATCTCTTCTGATTGTTCTTTAGTTAATTTCATGATTGTTATTGAATCTCTTGTAATTACTTTTATATTAATAATGTTGGATTTCCAACTATGACGATAAACGAATTTCGTAATAACCATTGCGGACGTGGGGGCAGTACCCACCACCTCCACCATTTACAACTTATGGGGGTGAACTAGATTCGACGGGTGACTAAAGGCTAT
>VMHT01180230.1_pt1 | contig 15093 bp, 14 predicted proteins | sample 4693611 | NCBI WGS metagenome assembly VMHT01 (sample SAMN12280063, study PRJNA550983) | marine metagenome | isolation source: seawater sampled from same location over 5 years 0.02-0.2 micron viral filtrate | place: USA: collected off the coast of southern California halfway between the port... ... | reverse complement strand
TAGCCAGTGGAACTGTAATTTTTGATAGTGTTGAAATTGCCATTTAGTCTGCTCCTGTTATATATATTTATCAGTTTAAAGTCCTGATATTTCTCCAGTATTTTTAAGTCTTAGTGGTATGTAAATAAACTCTACTGCTTTCACAGGTTCAATAGCAATGTCTAAGTATAGCTCATTCTTATCAATTCTGCTTGGAGTATTGTTCGACTCATCACAAACTACTAGGTAATCATATAATCCACGCTGTCCAACTAATTCAAGTAGCAAACTTTCTGCTGCTTGTTTAATCTCATCACGTGTAATTTTATCATTTGGCTCAAAGATATATGGCTTAGCAAGTGTGTTTAGCTGGCTACGTAAGTAGATAACCAAACGTGCTACGTTGATTCTATCTAATGCACTTGCACCTCTTGAACGTGTTTTTTGTCCAAAGTTAACAAGTCCTGCACCTGTGATAAACGTAATTGGGTTAACAGCACTTGAGTACAATGTATCTCTTTGTCCTTCGTTAAGTGCTACTGCAACAAATTCGCCTTCTGCATTTACATAGCCTGTTGATGTTGCATTAGTAATTCCGCCACGTCTTGTACCTGCTGGTGCAAACCATGGATAGCTAACCTGATCACTTAGTGCAATAGTTCTTAGCATCATGTGTGAAGCTGGAACTATAACATTGTTACCAAAGTTGTCGCTTGTAAATCCTGCAGGATAAAATATACCTAAGTATTCATCTCTACTTACAAGTCCTCTATCGTTATCTTCAACTGCTGTGTTAACATTTGTTGCCCAATCATTTAATGATGTTGCATCTGGTGTTAAACGGAACGGTGAATCACCTAAAATAAATGCTGTTAAGCCTCTATCATAATTAAGTGAAATCATTTCACCAATTAGTTCTGGATAACCTGGTGTTGCCATTAAGTTAAACAATCTTGATTCATCATCTCTGATATCGTCATTACTGTTAACTACAGCCTGTAACGCTTGTACAACAACTTTACGCTGTGCTTTACGTCCAAAGCTACCTGAACCATCTGCTTGATTGCCTGACTCAGTTACCCATCTATGTGGATAATAGTTTTCCATTGGTGCATCATCTTGACGTTTGTTGTCACTTGTTGTATCAATATAGTTACGCTCGAAACGTTTTACATTAAATCCACTACGTCTTAGATTCCATAACAACATACCTTTTGGATATAATGCTGGATCTGGTGCATCTGGATCTAAGTAGTTACTTGCTAACATTGCTGGTATTGTACCACTTGGTGCAACTGTAGTTGTACCTGGTCCTGTTCCATAACGTGCATCTGCAAATAGTACGCCGTTTTCAGTAGTTTGATCACTACTATCTAATGGTGCACCCCATTTAGAAGCTGTTGTTCCTGAAATATCTACATTGTAACGATATATTGTTGGATAGTTTTCTAAGTCTGCTGTACTAATCCAAAGATCACCAGTTACCAATGCACTTCCGTCACTTTGTTGTGTTGGCATACTTGCTGAAACAATTGGTCCTTCTGGGTCTGCTGTTGGATATGCTGTTGAATCTCCGTATCCTACCCAAGTTGTACCATTGTGATAAAGCATATCTACTTCGTCAACAATTGAATTATACCATAGCTGTCCTTGTGATGCTAATGATGTAACTGCATCTGCACTTGCTGTATATGTTAATACACGCCAGTTACTTGCTTGAAATTGTTTTGGACTTGTAGCATTAGTTGTGCCGTCTACAAATACTAAGTTTGCTGTAGTAGATGCGTCTGTGCTTACAAATGGTTTGAATCCCATTGCATTTAATAATCCAGTTGTATCAACAAATTTAATTTCGCCGCCTTGTGCATGGCTAATTATAACTCTGTTTGATGCGTCAACTGTTGCACTTACGTTAGCAACATTAGCTGATGTAATAGCTGCAGCAATTAAATTTGCATCGCCGCTTGCACTTCCACTTGTTGTAACACTTACAGTAACAGGTGTACTAAATGCAGCACTACCTTTGTTTGTGCTTGACATTGTAAAGGTATGTACTCCTGCTCCTGGTACTGCACCTGTAATAATTGCACTACTAATATTAGTTGCGCCACTTGCTTGTCTACGGAAAATTGTAAAATTGCCCATTGCTAAAGCATCGTTTGCAACATTAGTTTTAGCATACAAATCACCAATTGCTAGATTCAATCCACCTGCTGTTGAATCTAAACCATAAATTGCTGATGCTGCATCTGGATACATTGCTGTTGAAATTTCGTCCCATAGTAATGTAGTTGCATTCCAAAGTTTAACACTTAGTTTTGCACCACCATTTGGAACTGTTGTTTTAAACCAAATACTACCAGATGGTCTTGAAGTTCCAGTATCAGTTATTTTCCAAGTTGGAACATTTGTATGCGCTGAAATTTGTAATGCTGGAGGAAGGAAAGATCCTGCTGTAATACCAAGCTCTGAAAGTCTAGTTGCGTCACCACCAATTACAACTGGTCCTCCTGTAGTTGAATCTTCAGCACCTGAACTTGTTCCATCACTGTATATTTCTAAAAATCCGTCAACTGCTGCTGCCGAAATTCCTGGAATTATTGCATTTGTTATTGCTGTTGCTACATCAGATACTGTATTTGAGCCTACTGATATTGTAGTGCCGTTTACTGTAATATCTGCTGTTCCTGTAAAACTTGGATTTGCATTAGTACCTTTTACTGTTGGCCAACTTTTAATCCAATCGCCGCTTCCAACCGCTACCCATGAACCACTTGTATTTTTATACCATAATTTATTGATAGTTGTAACTGCTATAATTACATAATCACCAATTGCGCCAATCGATGCTAATGGAGTATAATCTCCGCCATCATAATCTACTACTTGATTTTGTTTAAAAATTACTGTAGGTGTCTTTGTTGTAAAAGTTTGTCCGCCTGTAGTATTAACAGCATTACTATTCCATTGCTGTATACCGTATCTTGAACCATCTGTATCAAACCAGTATGTGCCTGCTAAGGGATTTGCACTTGGTGCGTCCGCTGTAGCTTCTAACTCTCCTAAATCAATATCAGCACGTACAACGAATGCTCTGTTGCTTACACCTAATAGTGAGTAAGCAGCTTGTAAGCCGTATTCGTTTAGTTCGCCTGCATGAATTGGATTGTTATTATTATCTGTTTTAAATATCGGATCTCCAAATGTATCCGCTAAATCTCTTTGTGAAGTAAGCAAATAAGGTTTCCCTGCATTTGCTTTTAGTGTGCCTTGGGCTGTTCCTGTTCCTGCTGCATTTGTTTTATTTGATGCACTAGCAACAAAAATCATAGGCACTGTACCTGGTTCAGCTGGTGTGTAAAAACTTTCGTCGATTACGCTAACCTGTACTCCTGGTGATGTTAAAGCCATATTATTTCTCCTGTTGGAATCTTTTGCTATATGTATTTAGCAGATATGAAAAAAAAGGTACGTATATATCCCTATAAAAAGGTACCAAAAAGGTGAGGTAAATACAATATGAGACCTTTATGCCAATGTAAACAGAGACCTGCGGCCGTTAATTATAAAAAAGGCAATAAAACCTATTATCGAAAACTTTGCGAGCGTTGCTTACGTAATGGATTAAACCATGGCGTACCTAAATGGAAACAACGTGGATATGAAAAAAAGAACTCATGTGAAAAGTGTAATTACACATCAAAGTACCAAGAGCAGTTTAATGTGTTTCACATTGACGGCGATTTAAATAATTGTAGACCTAGTAACCTTAAGACTATATGTGCAAACTGTCAACGTATTATGCAGAAACAGGGCGTAAAGTGGAAGCAAGGTGACCTTGTACCTGATTTTTAAGATCGTCTAGTGTCCCGTTATTGTTTACCTGTGCATTAAAATCTACGTTTGCCCAACGCCATTCGCTTTCGTGTACATCTTTAGGCTCGACTCCAATATCTTGATACATGCGGAACCAAACAGGATCAGACCCTCTCATTACACGCCATACTTCGCCGTGTATACTTTTAATCATATTTGCTTCATTAGGAAATCTTACATCGGGTATTACAAAATTAGTGTTTGGAGATTGCGTAATCTGTTTCTTGACAAGACTAACCCAAATGCCGTCATCAAATCCATGACGCATACAATCTGTACCAAATTCCTGTAGTACTAGTCTTGGAGTAATAGTGCGTCCTGTTTCAGAGCTCCAAAAAGAATCTTTTTTCTCTCGCCATTCTCTGCTTTTGTCAGTTTCGCCTTCGAGCATTGCTCGATCCCAACCAAATACAGTAGCTACGCCATCTTTGAGTTTATCTGCAAAAGACAGTTTTGTAAATCCGTGTTCATCAACTAGAATATCAGCAGCTGTACCTTTACCGCTACCAATTAATCCACATATGCCAATAATCATAATAATATTTCCTAAGTTATAGTCTTAGTGTTTATTATAAGGTATTTTTTATGAGTTGTCAAGTACTTTTTTGAAGGCTTCTTCAAATCCCTCTTCGTGTAAATAGGCTTCATTATTGTTCCAAAGCCTACGGAAATATCCATCTGCACTTTTCATAACAGTATCGTGAGTTGTATTTAAATGGCCTTTTACCATGTAAAATAATCTGTACTCTTGTTTGTAATCAGAAAGATTCATTATAATGTATTTACAATGAATTAAAATCGTTAGCGTTAACTTTGAAGGTTTTTAGCCTATTAGGAAACTATATCCTGCGCCACCTGGTATTTGCTGAGAAACTTCTTGTTCTAGCTTTTCCATTTCTTGCTGTGCTTCGGATTTTAAACTTGTACCGTTTAAACTTGTGCCACCTTGTGGGCCTGCAATAGTAGCAAACTTTTCTCTCGCTTCGCCTAACATATACTTACAACTAGCAAGTGTATAATCTTTAATCCATTGTTGTGCTAGATAATCATTCATTATCTGTTCGTCTGGACGATAATTATAACAATATAACAATAATGTTTCTTCTGCTCTAGGACGCTGTAGTAGAGTTAATTTTTTAGTAGTAGAGTTCCATTTAAATTCTATAAATGATCCAAACATTCTACCTACTAATTCTTGATATTGGCTAAACATATCATATGTTGCTAGTCCGCCCATATTAGAACTTGTTAGTAAGTATGCGTTTGTATATGCTAAGTTAAATGGTTCAAATATACTTCCGCCATCTCCGCCCCCTGATCTTGATCCAACACTTCTGCGGAACAATTTGCGAACTTCCATTATTTCATTGGGCAATGTATATTCGTTTTGGTCTATAATTGTAGGCATAAAGAAATATGATTCTTCAACTGAATTATCACTACGTTGTCTAAAACGTGTAAATGCTTTCTTTAATGCTGTTTCATAATGGATAGGATCGAGTTCAACATCAATCATGCCTCCGCCTAGCATTGCGTGTACGTAATCAAATATTTCTTGTTTTTGTATTGCCATAATTTAGTCTCCATTAGTATTTATCGTATTGAGTTACTAACGATAAATATGTGTATGCCAAGATTAAGTTTATACAAGCCACAACGCGGTAATGATTATGCATTTATAGACAAACAAGTCTATGAAATGTTCACTGTAGGTGGTACAGATATTAATATACACAAGTTCCTAGGTGCTGAAAATCCTAGTGAAGCAGATGCTACAGCTGATCAACCACGATATGACGCTGTAAAGGAAACCAACATACAAGACATGTTGTTCTTAGAAAACAGAGATCGCAAGTATGATCCAGACATTTATACAATGCGTGGCATTTATAATGTACAAGATATAGACTTTAACCTTAGTCAATTTGGATTGTTTTTAAGTAATGATACATTATTCTTAACAATACACATTAATAGTAGTGTTAAAACTCTTGGTAGAAAAGTTATGGCAGGTGATGTGGTAGAATTGCCACACTTAAAAGACGAGTATGCACTTAATGATTTATCATTTGCTCTTAAACGTTTTTATGTTGTAGAAGATGTTAATCGAGCAGCAGAAGGATTTTCACAATCTTGGTATCCGCATTTATACAGATTAAAATTAAAACAAATAGTAGACTCACAAGAATTCAAAGAAATACTAGACTTACCTGCAGAAGAAGGCGCTACAGGCGGCGATACTCTGCGTAATTTATTAAGTACATATGATAAAGAGATGCAAATTAATAATGCTGTGGTTGCACAAGCAGAAGCTGATGCGCCGAAAGCAGGATATGATACTAGTCATTACTTTAGTTTACAATTAGATGAAAATGGAAATACAGAACTTGTTGACACAGATGGAGATGATATTCCGGATACTATGCGCTCAGCTACTAAGTCAGGATACAACGGATATTTACTGGGCGACGGAATACCGACTAACGGTGAATCTTTTGGTCATGGTATAAGTTTTCCTACTAACACTACAGTAGGTGATTTTTTCCTACGCACAGACTTTTCACCTAATAGACTGTTTAGATATGACGGAAGTCGTTGGGTTAAACAAGAAGATAATGTACGTATGACACTTACTGGTACAAACAATAGAACAAACCAAAAAGGTACATTTATAAACAATACTACAACCGATACTATTGCCGGCGAAAGTGTTGTGGAAAGACAGAGCTTATCAAAAGCACTTAGACCTAAGGCAGATGAATAATGAAATACAAAGATATTAAAGTAGTTGAAGCAGGGTTAAAATCAAAATTCGAATACGGAGATCCACCTGATGATATTTGTCGAATGGCAGTACGTGCATTTACCAGCGGCGATAAAGTTGACAAAGAACTAGCAACAGATGCTGTAAACGATCATATTGCTCAATATCCGCAATGGAAAGAATATTTACAAAATTGTTTAAAGGGAATTGAAGGTGAAGCACCCGGACGTACATCAGGACCAGGAGGAGGCGATGGTACTGGATCAGGAGTAACAGGAGACGGTACAGCGGCCGGACCAGATGGAGACGGTCCAGGTTCTGGTATACCTGGATTTACTGGGCCAGGCGAAGGTGACGGTACAGGAACTGGATCAGGCGACAAACCAGGTGATGGTAGTGGCGACAAACCAGGTGATGGTAGTGGCGACCAACCAGGTGACGGAGATGGTAATAGTGATACGGCAGGAGACGGCACTTCAGAACTTACTAGTGACATAGAAGAATTTGGTAATGCACTAGAAGCAGGCGAATTTGAAGCTGCACAAGAAATGTTAGATAATAATCCTGAGCTTGCTGATGCTATTGACCAACAAACCAAGGACGATTTAGATAGCGTGTTAAATCCAGCACCGGAAGTACCTACAGACAGTCCAGAACAACCTGAGCAGCCCGATGATTCCGATGATTCCGATGATTTTGATGATGAATTTCCAAATCAAGTAGTAGTTCCTAACTTACCTGATAAGCCTAATAAACCAGAACCAGATGAAACTCCTGATGTTGATACAACTACACCAGAGCCAGAACCTGAACCAGATGTGCAAGAGCCAGAACCTGAGCCAGAACCTGAACCAGAGCCAGAACCAGAACCTGAGCCAGAACCAGAGCCAGAACCAGAACCTGAGCCTGATGTGCAAGAACCAGAGCCTGAGCCAGAACCAGAGCCTGAGCCTGATGTGCAAGAACCAGAGCCTGAGCCTGATGTGCAAGAACCAGAACCAACAGATGATAACGATGATGACGATGAAGACGAAATTGAAACAATTCCGTTTGATCCAAGTTTACTTTAATTAGGAAAATATGTATGAAATACTTAGATATCAAAATTATAGAAAATAAAATTAAAGAACAAAAAGACGAATATGTTGTCATAGTAATATATGTTGACGGGAAACAACTTAAGGTCGACAAAATTAAAAAATCTCATATGGATGCACCAACGTTTGCGGACGCTATAGTAAAACTAGCAAAACAAAAGTATCCAGACAAAGAATTTAAAACATTCTATGTAGTAGGCGACGACGGGGAGAAAGTCGACGGTTATGACTTTGAAGTTTTAAAAAGAGATGAACTTGACCCTGATGGTGTGCCTGATAAGACTACAGACGATAATGATGAACCTCAAGGTGATGTAAAACCAAATGATACATCATCTTCTGATAACCAAGATGCTGCTGATGCTGCTCAAAATCAAAATGATGCAGACTTTAATGATCCTGCAGATGATACAGAACCAGAAGATACCCCAGAACCAAGTACTACAGGAGTAACAACAATAACCCAGAAGGAACTTGCTGATCAACAAAATGCATATGCAGATAGTGTTGACAAGGATCGTGATAATAAACATGACGAAACAGGCGAACCTGTAGCACGTATGAACGACGAAGGCAAATATGTAGATGCTGAGGGTAATCTTTTACCAGACCAATTACCAGATGTTGATTTACCTGGTGGATCTATAGGTTCAGGAGAAGAAGGCGAAAGTGGACTAACCGGCGAGCAAGCTGGATCAGCACCTGATATTGCTGACGAAATATACGAAGCAATAGACGGCGCTGGCACTGATGAAGGCCGCTTATTAAAAGCACTAGCAAGAATTGAAACAAGACCACATTTATTTGAGGTAATAAAACAATACAAAGACAAATATAAAAGTACCATGAGCACTGATCTTATTGGTGATTTTAAGTATGATCTCGGAAAAAGTCAATTCTTAATAGACGAAATAAATGATGTTATGAGTAAACTTGGATATGTACTATACGGTAGTAAGTTCTTTACATTAACATGGGTTGATACATCTGAAATTAAAATGAACGGAAACTACGTAGGTTATCAACCTAAAATTGGCTGGCACAAAGGAGTTATTATTACTATAAAAGGACAAAGTTTTGGAGTGTCGCCCTTCAAAAAAGATGGATGGTTTGGCACAAGTGTTGGAGCAAAATATGCTATGGGGCGTGTAGAACCTAGAGATAATCCTAATGCACCAGAATCGCCTAGTATAATATCTGGACAAATTTCTAGATTTACAACAATAGAAAAACAGTTTGGAATGCAACGTGTAAAAGGACAATGGGTTGAAAATTTAATAGATAATTATATTGAAGATAATATAAATGATAACGGCATTATGCCACCTGTAAAAGCAGGTGATACAATTGACAATGATATTTATAGACAGCTTACATTTTTAGGTGACAAAGGTGTTGAAATGTTATGGTCAATGTATGACGAAGAAACAAAAGAGTATAGCAAATTATCGCAAGAAGCTGCAGATGCTATTAATAATTACAAAGGCAAAACTGAATAATGCAACATTTTTATGACGGACAAATAAGACGCTACATAACACAAATGGTACGCCTCATGAGTAACTTTAGTTACAAAGACGGCAAAGGTAACCTAACTGAAATACCTGTTATGTACGGCGATCTTACACGTCAAGTTGCAAACATCATAAGAGAAAATTCAGAAAATAAAATACCTAGCGCACCTCGTATGAGTGTTTATATTACAGGACTTGCTATGGATACAGCAAGACTTGCTGACTCAAGTTATATCAACAAAGTTAACATACGTGAACAAGCATATGATACTGACGGTAATGAATACTTAAACAAAGAAGGCAAGAACTATACTGTTGAACGCTTAATGCCTACTCCATATACCCTTACAATTAATGTGGATATTTGGAGTTCAAACACTGATCAAAAATTACAAATATTAGAACAAATATTAATGTTGTTTAACCCTAGTTTAGAAATACAAACCACAGACAACTATATTGATTGGACAAGTTTAAGCGTAGTTAATTTAGAAACTTTAACTTTTAGTAGTAGAACAGTACCTGTTGGAGTTGACAGCGAAATAGATGTAGCAACAATGACATTTAACACACCAATTTATATTAGTCCACCTGTTAAAGTAAAACGCCTAGGTGTTATTACACAAGTTGTACAAAGTATTTTTAATGAAACCAAAGGCACTATTGATTTAGATCTTGCAAGACCTGTTAGTCAAGCATATGACGATGCACCAGTTCCACAGAGTGATGTAACAACTAGAATTGCTGTTACTGGTACTGGCGAAATTGAAGAACAAATTTTGAGTGAAGGTATATTAAAGACTGATGTAGATTCTATAGTAACAACAGGCCATGATAATTATGGTTTACTAGTACTTGGAACAACAGCTAAATTAATCAATAAAGGTGTTGTTGGAGCAGAAACTTGGACAGGATATACAAAAGATATGCCGTTTAGTTTTAACAGCGGAGTCACTGAATTACGTTTAAGACGTACAGACCTAGCTAATGAACTAGTAGGCACTGTGGCTATTAATCCGCTAGACGAATACGAATTAACAATTTCTTGGGACGCTGATAGTTTCCCTGCAGATACAATTATGCATGGTCCTAATGGTGATAGAAACAAAATTGATTATATTATTAATCCTTATAAAACTAATCCTACAGATCTAAAATCAGGAAACCCACGTATACTAATACTAGCAGACATTAATAATAGTGCTAACGTAGAGGATGTAGCATATGACGGTCCTGATGCTTGGAAGAACAATGACGGATCAGAGTTTGTAGCAGGAGCTCAAGATATTATCGAATGGGATGGTTCAAAATGGCACATAGTATTTGATGCTAGTACTGATGATAGTACAGTTGTTTATACAACTAATCTTAATACAGGTAAGCAATACAAGTATGAAAATAATGATTGGATTTTATCATACGACGGCGAATACCAAAACGGAACCTGGCGCCTAGCTTATTAAAATAACTACTAGTATGGACAATAAAACTATTATTTGTAGTGGTGCATTAGTGTATGCAAGATCAACAAAAAGATTCTTATTATTACATAGAACACAAGGTAGAGCCAAAGACGTATGGGGTCTAGTAGGTGGCACCAACGAAAAAGCTGAAACTCCGTGGGAAGGCTTACGTAGAGAAATTTTTGAAGAAATTGGTGAAATAGAAATTAAAAAAACTATTCCATTAGAGACGTTTATTTCAAATGATGATAAGTTTCATTTTCATACATATCTATGTGTAGTTGATGATGAATTTATTCCTAAGTTAAACAATGAACATAACGGATATGCTTGGACTACATTTAAAAGTTGGCCAAAGCCATTACACAATGGCTTAAGAAATACCTTGACAAACAAGGTAAATCAAACTAAATTAGAAACAATATTTAAAGTAATGGATTTATTATGAACGACAATGTAGATAAAAGTAGTTTTGGATACGAAGCAACTTGGGCTAAAACTGATAATTATGTATCAAAGATTTTAGTATTTGAAAATGTCGGAAGCGGTTTGCCTATGCACTTTCATAAAACTACTGAAAAATCTTGGTTTGTAAACAGCGGCAATTTTAAAATTGCTTGGATAGATACCGCTGACGGTATGTTATACGAAAAAGAAATAAAAGAAGGTAGTGTATTTCATGTACCTCCTTGTATGCCAATTGGTTTAGAAAGTATAATGGATGGCGGAAGTATTACCCAAACTAGTAACAAAGATCCTAGTTTAGATTTCTTCCAACTAAGGCCTACTCAAAAGGAAGACTAATGTTATCATTAAACAATAGCGAAAAATTTCAAAACGAACTTGCAGATTTTGAACAAAAGATTTCAAAAATTACATTAGATAAAAGTAAAAAGCAAGCACAACAAATGTTGCAAGAATTAAAAAGTCATGTTGTATTAATTAATAACGGTCATGCAACCGAACATGATGGCAATATAGATCCGCATACGTTAAGAGAAAATGTTGTTGAATTACAACGACTAAGATACAATCTACAAATTTTTCTTAAATAGAACTTAATCTTTTTATAGTTACAGCACCAACCATACCTATATGTGATGTACATTGGTATCTATAGTTAGGTGGACTACCTAAACTTTCCTGTATTCTCCAATACAATGTTCCTGAACTTTTACCTTGTGCATTAGATCCAGTACTTACTGTTCCATCAGTTGCAACATGCACTAATCCAGTATTATAATTTGTTCCTGTACTATCTTGGATAGCAAAAGGATGTCCGCCAATATTTGTCAAATCAAATGCTACTGTTGTTCCGCTTAAAACAAATATAGTTGGATTAGGTCCAGTGTAATGGCTATCAAATTCATAAGATGATGTGCCTGTGTTTGTAACTCTAAATGTTGTTATTGCTGATTCGTAAAAATTAGCAGGTGTTAATCCTGAAGGAGCATCTGTTAAATCTGTAAATGCTACACTACCTGCTCCGCCTGTGGCATCTGTTCCGTTTACCCATGATCCAGAACTATATTTTAATACTTCATTATCTTGTGGGTTTGAAATATTAACATCTGTTAGGTCATTAATTTCAGAAGCGCCACCGCCTCCACCGCCGCCACCGTCTCCGGTTTGATCAGCTACCCACGCATAGTCTGAGCCGTCCCAACTTAAAATTTCGTTTGTACTAGCACTACTAGTATTTAGATGTGTATCAACAGCAGCGTCATTATAAGAGCTTCCTCCGCCACCGCCTGCTGTAGATATTATAGTCCAGGCTGTTCCGTCCCATGTCCAAGTTACATCGCCTACAACATGAGTGTCATCTACTGCTGGATCATTTGGATAATTTATTGCCATATTACTACCTTCATTCTGTTGTTATAGATAATGCATTTGCACTTGCATATCTACTATATAAAATTTTTGCATCTTGCCCAAAAGTACTTGTACTTACCTGATCATAGTCGTTATCTACACCTGTATTATATACAACATCTTTTGAATCTGTTATAATTTTTGATTTTAATTGTGCCGGAGTAAGTGTTGGGTCTGATTCTAAGTGTAAACATAATATACCGGCTACTTGTGGTGCCGCCATTGATGTTCCACTTATACTCATTTGATAAAAACTCGCATCATCAAAATATGTTATTGGTGCAAATTTACTTGCGTTATATGGTGTGCTACAAGCACTCATAATATCCGAACCCGGTGCCCATATGTTACATCCTGGACCTCTACTTGAAAATATACTTGTTCTGTCTTTTTCAGTGCCGCTGTCATCTTGTGTAGTACTATCTAAACTAGCTACCATGTATGCATTTGAGCTATACGGTGAACTACCTCTATGATAGTTTATTGTAGTTGCTCCAAATAATGCATCATTGTCATAATCAGTGCCACCAAATGCTTCTACTTTGTTATAGTTATTACCAGCTGCAATTACTACGTGTATTCCTGCTGAAACCATATCTTCTATTTCTGCATCAACTGTTGCGTTTCTTGTTGACAATCTAGTTGTTGTTCCGCTATTCAATCTTTTAATACCCACGCCTGTTGCTGTCTCTAGCTCTGCTCGAGTGCTATAATCAACACCATATGTCCACCCTGTGCCTCTGTATGTTCCACTTGTTGGATCAGCTGTTGTTGAGAATCCATATCCCCAACTCATATTAACAACAGTAGGCCTATTGTTTGATTTATTATTATGCCAAATTCTTATACAATCAAAAGCGTTAGTGATACTAATTCCGTTGTTTGGATCTGCTGTGCCTTCTAAACCACCTAATTTTTGAGCATATACTCTTGCGTTTTTAGCCCAACCAAATGTTTTTCCAACTGATATTCCTGCACAATGAGTGCCGTGGCCGTCATAGTCTGTATAAAAATTTTCGTCTTGTGTTTCACCTACAATACCACTGTCAGCAAACCAATCAATTTCTTGCACTCGTGATGCAGCCGGTTGTGCTACATAGCCAGATACTCCAGCATCATTATCTTGAAATATACGTTTTAGTATATTAAAATCTGGTTTACTAAGTACTGGTGCAAAGTATTTGTTAAACATAGCATAACCTAGTGGATTATTTGCTAACATACCTGCAGGTGTTTTTAAAGTATCATCCCATTCAGGACTAAGACTTTCTCCGTCCCAAAACTCACTCATATCCCACATTGACCAATTTACTAAGTAAGTATATTCTTTATATGCTACTACGGCTGCATCAGAATCTGTTGCCCAATCAGTAGCATAACCACTTGGATCATATAACCCTGCGTCAATTGCTTCTTTCATAGCAAGATGTAATTCTGTAGTTGTCCAAGAAAAACTAGGATTATTATCTAATATTGAAATTAAAGTTTCCATAGGAACTTGTGTTGCACTTCCTTCTACAGCTCCCGGAATGCCAAAATTGTGTATTGTATGGAACAAGTGTTCCATAATCTCTTCAATATCTCTATCGCTTGTAGATGGATCAGGACCGCTTGTGTTTTTATACCAAACCATGTCATTAACAACATGACTGTTTAAAAAGTCTGTATATCCTGAGTACTGTGCCGCGCCAGCATCTGTTAACCAATTAGGATCGTAGCTGGCGCCGCCGCCATATCCAATTCTTTGTGCTGTTGGCAAGCCAGCATGTGTTGTGCCAGTGTCACCTTTAAGTGTTGAAATTAAATTTTTCTGTTGTGTAATATTAATACTATCTCCGTTAGGATCAATTAACAACTTTATAGCTTGTGCTGTTTTCTTTACCCATTCATCTGGTACAGTTGTTTGTCCGCCAACCGCTCCTGCCGCTACAAGTTTTATACCTCTTACATTTAAGCTTCTATCAAAAACGTCTCCATTGGTTGCATCATTTACTAATGCACCACTAGCATATTCAGTTGTATTGGGCATGTAAAACTCAGGATGGTCTGCTTGTATACCACTATCTTGTACAATAAAGTCTACACCTGTTCCGTCTAAAGCATAAAGATGGTCTCCAGATAATGTAGTTGCATCAGCAAACGTATTTGTTGCTTCATCACATCTACGTAATCCCCAGTTTACCCAAGTTGAATTATTACCAGATTGTCTTTCAAATACTGCTGTTTGTCTAGCATGCAATCCAATGTCCATATCAGTTCTTTGATCTGGTGGAATCTCTACAGCAACTACTCTGTCGTCTTGTGCAAGAGTTTCTGCTTCTTCGTCTGTAAGCATCCAATGTGTCATACGCTTTGATCCAATTCTTGGATTTGCTACTGTTACTGCACGATTTGGTATTTGACCTGCACCTGTATCAGCTGCTACTTCGGCATCAAAGGCTTCAAGATCAACATCGGCTTTTACAATTACTACGTATTCTTTTTCCATATTACACTATTCCCGAATCGTCTAATCTGCGCCATAC
>VMHT01037608.1_pt1 | contig 15094 bp, 18 predicted proteins | sample 4693611 | NCBI WGS metagenome assembly VMHT01 (sample SAMN12280063, study PRJNA550983) | marine metagenome | isolation source: seawater sampled from same location over 5 years 0.02-0.2 micron viral filtrate | place: USA: collected off the coast of southern California halfway between the port... ... | reverse complement strand
AACTGTTTTGCGTCCAGATGATTGCGCTGTTGAGCGACCGGCAGATGCTACAGATTGGACGGGTTTTGTAGCTCCTGTATTCTGTACCCCATCAAATTTATGGGGAAACTCTTTTCTCATCCTAGAATCAATCTCAGCATAATAATCGTCTGAGTTTGGATCAAAGCCTTCTTCAACCACTTTTTTATGTACACCAAAACTAGCATAAGTCATTGCTTCGTCTTGACCAAACCAAGTGTTTTTCTCGGCCCAGGCTTCTGCCTTAGGATCTTTACGTTTAGGAGGAGCATCTACAGGGGCGTCCTGTGGAACTTCCTCCTCTTTAGAAACTTTCCTAGCTTCATTTGTAGCTAAAACCCTTTGATTGTCAATAGCTAAGTTAGATAGCTGCTCTTGAGCTGTAACTTGAGCTTGAACATCTTGAGATTCAATTGCTCTTTGCAAGTCATCTTTAACTTTAGCTGTTTCAATTTCAGTTCTAGCTTTGAACTCATCAATATAACTATTGTCTAAGCTGTTTTTTTCTGCTTTTAGTTTTTTGTTCTCTTCTGCAACACGTTTTGCATATTTAAAAGAAGCTTCTTCTCGTCTTTCAGTTTCACGAAGTTTTCCTGTGAGTTTAGCTATTCTACTTTTAACTTTATCACTGTAATCATCTAGTTCCTCTTCTTTTGCTTGAGGTTCTTGAATCTCTACTTGAGGTTTTTCGTCTTGTTTAACTTCAACATCAACGTTGTCACCTTCTGTAGGAACGTTTACGACGGGTTCTTCGATTGCTGTATTTATTGCTTGTTCAGGCATGGTTCCTCCATGTTATTAATATAAATGCAAGATATCCTCTGGATTCTTGATTGTTGCTAAAATTTCGTCATCATTTAAAATACGTATCTCTCCGCCATCAATTTGAAGACGAGAGCCTGCGTATCTACCAAAGATAACCCAGTCTTTCTCTTTACACCACGGACCTTCCGGGAATCTGTTTGAATCTTTATAAGCATCAGGTCCTACAGATAGAACGAGTCCACATGTAGTAGTCACTGATTGCATCTCAACTGTTTGATCTGATAATATAACTCCACCTTTAGTTTTCCCTGTTCCTTTATAAGGAAGGATAACTATACGCCAACCTGTTGGCTTAGGTAATTTTTCTTTTAAATCTTGAGGATTGTTTGATTGAATTGGTTCACTTGGACCTTTATCAAAGTTTAAAACTCTGTCAGGTATTTTCTTTTCCTTCGTCGACATTTATTCTCCTTTTTTGCAAGAAATCTTGTGTTTCTTGTTCTATAAAATCTAACGAAGCCAATTGTCCGATAAGATTCATATAATTAGTATAGTCTGTTGCACCGCCTGTCAAGATAACTGTGCTTATATCTGATCTCTTATTTCTAATAGTTTTGTTTAAAAATTCTAATAATTCTATTGGATCCATATATTATTTTTTTACTTTTGAAATCATACCTTTGATACCAGGTGCCGCCCTAACCCCTAGACTGACACTGCAGGCAAGGTATAATAAATGGGTATAATACTCAGGTAAAGTTTCCAAAATCTCAAACCCACGAGCTATATGTGGTTGCATAAAAGGCAAAAAGCTGCAAATTGCAGGAACCATCAGGGCTAGTAAAACAAATTCGTCTTTCCACGACCCTTTCATTTGATCTACAGCCGAAGCCTCCCACGCTACCTTCCCAGCGATCTGCTGCTCCTTCAAACTCTTCTGTGCTTGAATCTCAGTAAGTTTTAATTCTGATTTTGCTTTTTTAGTTGCAACAAAACCTTTTACTGTATCACCTATAATTGAAGTGAGAGGTCCGACTAGTAGATTGAACATTTTATGCTCCGCCCATTTTCCACAAAACAGTTAAAACAACTGCGCACACAATACCAGCTTTAATCCAGTCTTTCATGTTCCAATCGTTCCATTCTTTTAACCATTCCCATGTATCTTTAAGTAGTTTCATGTTGCCCTCCTTAATTTTTTGAAATTATTTATACTTGACGGTATTCTTCATACCTTTGTGGCCTTGAGTTACAGTTTGAACATCACCACCATCTTTATACATCATGCCACCGCCCATCATCTTTTTAGCTTGGCCTCCGTATTTATAATTCATCATTCCGCCACCCATCATTTTTTTAGCGTGACCACCATGTTTATAATTCATCATGCCACCGCCCATCATGCCAGGTATTTGAATCTCTTTAGGCATTCTAATAACTTCGTCAACTTTTACATCGCCACCGTTCTTCATGTAGCCCATATTCTTGACTGCTTCAGGTGCTACTTTTTTCAAAGCCTTTAAACCTGGTTGTGTCTTTTCATTAATCTTTTTCATAACTTCTCCTTAGTGTAATGTTTTTGTTTGGTCGGCAAAACCTAACTCTATTATTTGTCTAAATAAAACTTTTGTCAAGTCTTCTCCTAATGCTTCAGTATATAACATTTTTGCTGTATTTAAAAATGCATTTGCAATAAAAACAGTATCATCAGGATTCTTTGTGTTTTCTAATGCTATTTTATAGGCTTTTTTCATAATTTTATCAGTTAAATTATTTATATCATGTACGTCCATTAGCAATTCCATTTCCTCAAAGATTTATTAATCCTTGAATTAGGATCATTTGCTGTTTTTGAACTTGTTAATTTTTTCTTCATACCAGACATTCTAGCACAAAAAGACTTTCTTCTACTAGCGGCTTTTGAACCTTTTTTTAATTTAGAGGGTTTAGTAGTAACTGCTGTTTTAAGTTTAGAGCCAGGATTAGCAGCTCTGTAAGAAGCTACGCCTTTTTTGTTTAGGCCTCCTGATTTACTCTTTCCTTCTTTTCTTGTCCATGCAGCTGTCTTTGGCATTATCTCATAGCCATGCCATATCCTCGTATAGCTAGCCCTCCTGACCTTGCTTTTAGTGTTTTAACATTTGATGGTTTTGGACCTGTGTTTCCTGCTTTTTGTTTTCTAGCTACAGCGCTTTGTTTTTGTCCTTTTGACATTGCTCTTGCTTTAGCTATGGGAACACATTTAGGATAATTTTTTCTTTTTTCTTTACCGCTTCTACCGCATTTAGGATAAGAACCATCAGATCTTTTATTGGCTATATCTACCCAATTTTCTTTAACCCAAGCTCTTAATCCTTTTTTAGCCATTAATTTAGTGAGGTTGCTTTTCTACGAGCTACTCCGCCACAAGCTGCGGCTATAATTTTACCGCCTCTAACTTTTCTGTCTGCAGAAACTTGTTTTCTTGATTGTGATATCTCATTTATAGAACCACCCATTGCTTTTTTCTTTGGTTTCTTTTTGCCACCTGGTGTTACCTTGCCTGAACACACTGCAGATGCATACATGTTAGCATAGGCACTTGGATATACCTTAAACTTTCTTTTTGCTGCGGCTTTTCCTTTTGCACATAATTTTCCCATTTTAAGTCCTCCCTTTATTCATTTGAGATTGCTTTACAGCTATGTTTTCTCTTTGTTGTTCTTTTTTTAGTAGTCTATCTTGTGCTCTTTCACTTCTATCCATATTGCGATCTCCCTCAGCTTTGTCAAGAGCTACATTTGCCTTTAACTGAGCTATATCTTCTTGAGATTGCATTCTTTCTCTATCAACAGCATCCTTTTGTTCTAGTTTTTTCTCATCTAGAGCTTGTTTTTGACCCTGTTGCATTGCTTTTAGCTCTAAATCGTTCTTTTTTAGGTCTATTTCTTGTTGTTTTAGTTGAATTAGTGGATCTGACCCTGTTTGATCAAACATTTCTTGCTCTTCAGCTACCATTTGTTCAATTATCTCTGCAATTTTGACTGCAACAGCACTTTCTGTCTGTGCTTGTAGTTGTTCTTGTTGTTCAGGTGGTATTTGACCCCCTGTTTGTTGCATTATTTGTTGCATTTCAGGTGCCATTTCTTCTTGTATGATGTTTCTAGCCATAAATCCAACATGTTCTGTTATGTGTGATTGCAACATTGACATAATTGGAGGATTTTGTCTTACTAAACTTGAAGACATAAAGGCTCTGTGTGCTCTAATGTGTGCAGAATGATCCTGATCAGGAAATGCTACAGGTTTTTGTGCTACAAGAGCACCTGCGTTCTCCATGGCAGGATCTTTTGGTTGTGGCTGAGGTGGTGGAGGTAATACTTTTTCAATATTTTGAACTCCAAGAGCTTCGTACATTCTTCTGTAAGCTTCATGTAAATTATGTATCTGAGGATTTGACTGAGCAAGTTGTAACTGTGTTTGTGCAAGAGTTACACGCTGTGCCATAGAAAATATGTTTGGATCTGAAACAGGAATGACATCTACTCTGTCATCAAAGTCTGTTTGCTTAACCATTTGATTACCACCTGCTACCATGTAAGGATATTCAGGAGGTAAATATTCTGAAAATACTTTTGATAATAAATTAAATTCTACTTTTTGAGCATAGTGTAATCTTTTGTGAATAGCAGACATAACTTTCATGCCACGTTCTAAGATAGCCATAGTTGTTCCAACAGGTTGTTGCTGACTACCACCCTCACCCATCATCATATCTGTTACACCTGCAAATCTTCTACCTGCTTCTGTAACAAATCCTAATAATTGAAATAAAGTTCCACTTGGTTCTTTGTAGGGTAAAGGCATAAGTGAATCACGTAAACTTCCGCCAGGTGCATCGACATCACGCCATTCTCCTGGTTGTAGTGGTTCATCATCATCTCTGACTCTAAGTCCTCTTGCTTTAAATCCTGCAGGTAAGTTTGATAGAGTTCCTGCATCTATAAGTTGACGTAAAGCTGCAGTAGCAGTTCTTGATAAACCACCTAGCATGTGTATAAGACCAAAGCCGTAGAAACCTAGACCAGGTAAAAACTTGTAGTGAGTAAAATATTGTTTCTTTTTTCTTAATGGATCTGCTTGATTCCAATTTCGATATATAGATAAAACTTCTCCTGTATCTTCATCAACAGTAACAATGTAAGGCAACATAATACCTGTGTTATTGTTTTGACCATCTTTGTCTTCAAATCCAGGAATGTCTAAATCAACATGCATCTCTAAAAGATTATGCTCTTCTTCACTAAATGAAACTTGTTCTACTCCTGATATCTCATCTTGTTTTTCTTTTATTTCTGATACATCAGATCTTGATGCTGATACATCAATATCACGATAAAAACCTGACACTTGATTTTTTCTCAAATCATTGTGTTTCATTTTTACAATGTGTGTAATACGCATACAAGTTTCTAAGTCTGAGATAAGGTAAGGAACTACTAAATCTTCTGCAGGTATAAATTTAGATACAGCTCGTTCTAGAGTTCCATCGTAATAAATTTTTTTGAAAGCTGATCCTGCTAAAGGTAAGTGAAATAACATTTGATCAAGCTCGGGATCAAACTCTTGCATGACATTGGTCACTTGATAGTTCATAAAACTTTTGATTCGCTTTGCTTGTGCTTCTACTTCAGGAGTAGGATCTCCCATAACTTGAGTTCTAACAGGTCCTCCTGCAGGAAGTAATTCTTTATAGGCTTGTGCCTGAAACTGTGTGACTGCCTCTGATAACAAAGGATGAGTTACACCTGTAGCACCTGGGAAAGGTGTAGTCCTCTCTTCATATTTAAATCCAAGTAGGTCTAATCCATCTTTGTAAGTGTTTTCCCAATCTGAACGAGAGTTTTTGTCATCTTCAAAGTTACTTTGAAGATCTGAAGATATCTTTGATAAAAGATCGTCGTCTAAGAATTCTGCTATATTTGATGTAAAATCGGTTTGTTCTGCCTGTGGTTGATTGGGATCAAAGTCAAGCGTAACTCCACCGTCATCTTCTGGGATTATTTCAACCCCATTTTGCATGTTATTTGAATCAGGTAGCTCTATAGATTGACCTTTTTCTTCAATCTCAAGAGGACCATCTTCTGTCTGTATGATTCTTTTTTCAGCCATTATTAAGCTCCTATGGGTCTCAGTATATCATTAATTGATAATACAGGGTTAAACATCTTTTTCTTTTGTACTATACCTCCATCTTTAAAGTATGTTGCATAAGGTGTCAACATGTCAGGTGTTAATTCTAATAAGTAAGTTTCTACTTGAGAACCTGAGTTACCGAAGTCTATTGTTCCTATGGATACGTCAGAATTTTTTGATCTAGCTATTCTTCTCAAAGATTCTTCAGAATTACTTGTAAAGTGTGCTCCTGTATGATCTACGGCTTTGGGTCCACCATATTGCATATCATAGGCCACAGCTTTACCACTTCTATTAGGATCAGTAGGATCTAGCTTTATTCCTACTCTAGGATCTGCAGCTCTTACCGCCTTAGCAGGTGCTACAGCATAGTGAGAAGGAGCATCTCTGTTTATCTGTATGGCTCCGTTTTCATCGAAGTAAAATCTTTTCTTAGCTGCTTCATAGACATCATTTTTAATCAAGGCATCTACCCAATCTTTTTGATCTTTGAAAGGTATATTAGGAAACATTTTATTCATATCTACATTGTCAATTACTCTGTTGATTTCTCTTAAAGACTCATCTCTTAGTTTACCCGCAGCTTTAAGTGCTTGGAACATACCAGGAGTTACTCTGTCTATTTCTACTTTTGCTACATTATCAAATACTTCTTTTGCTTTATTTAAATTTGTTAGTTGCTCGTTAATCTCAAAAGCAGTAGCAGGTAAAGGTCTAAATACATTATCTAATCTCGTCTGTATGTTTTTAACTTCCTCTAAATCTCCTCGTTCAGCATAAGCTCTAACATCTTTTTTTAATTTTGCTTTGACACTTGCAGCTTTTTGTAAGAAGTCTGATTGTATTTCATCAGCCACACTAACAAAAACATTTGCTCCTGCTGCTGACTTACCTTTTCTAGTGCTGTTTAATGACCATCCAATAACGTATGGTTCAGAGTTTGGACCTAATTTATTTTTGGTGGCAAAATCAATATCATCTGTTACTTGTCTCATAGAAGAGTGACCTTCATATCTTGCTACGTCACTAGGAAGACCTCCAATGTCTCCTCTAATATCGGCAGAGTCTATCCATAAAACTCTTTCCTCTCTTGTTCCTGCTACATAGTTATCATTTCTTCCAGAGTCTCCGTATTTAAGGTTTCCTGCATAATCACCATACTTAGCTGATTGTATAGAATTAGAAGGAGATGATGCTACAAGGTCAGCAATCTCATCATAGGTTATAGGTGTGTTGTTTGTAAACTGTCTAGTCTCTTTATTAAATCCACCTTTTTTATTTAAATATTGTCTTATGTAAGCATCTTGTAGCTCACTCTCTCTAACACCGATAGATCTAAAATAGTCTTGCCATTCTTTTGCAGATAGAGCGATACTATCTCTTGCAACAGGTTGACCTTTGATAATTAAATTACCTGTAGGAGAGTTGATGTTTTGCACTAATCTTGAATAGTAAACTCTATTACTTCCTGTTCCAATAGCTGCATCGGGAGTTAAAGTAACAGCTAGTTGTGTTCCTGTTTTTTTCTTTTTGACTTTGACAGGCACTTGTACTTCTTCTACTCTAAATGTCAGCCCTTCTTGATTTCCTAGTTCTAATGCTTTTTGATTAGCATCATCTAATCCAGGAGATTGAAAAACTTTTTGTCCTTCAGGACTAATAATATTATAACGTGTTTCTGTTTCTCTTTTAAAAGGAAGCTTGGGTGCAGGTAATGCTTTTTGTTGAGACTTTTGAATATTTGTAATTGTTTTCGGTGCATCTCCTACCATCATCCAATTCATGATAGGTTTAAATACTTGTTTAAAAGGTGCCGCTTCTGCGGAAGGTATAAATAAATTACCTATCTTCGAGAGCATTGATGCCTGGTCCGTTGTTCTAGGTTCTTGATTTTCTTCTGCCATAACTTGATCTCCTTCTGCATAGCCGCGGATCTCGCCTCCTTGATTAAATGTAAAAGGATCGTCAACAAAATTTGAATTAGGCATGCCTTTTCTAATCTCTGTCTCCAATCCTAATTTACTTCTTTTGTTAGAAGGTCTTCCCAATTGAAATTCAAAAAATTTTATTTTGTCAGGATTCTCAATCATCATGTCAAAATAATTTTTTACATAGTCTAGTGTTTTTTGAGCTTCATCAACAGGATTAATAATATCTCTTTCGTCACCTAAATAAATTAATTGTCTATCAGCATTAAGTCCTTTGTTTTTAAGTAACTCAATAACATCATTATTATTTATCACGTGAGAACCTGCAACATTTCTTTTTTTGTACATTAGATCATATTGAACAATTATATCAGCAAGTCTGTTTGCTTCCTTCATATCGCCTTTTTTTAATGCAGATGAAATTCTATTTACATGATTGCCCATTCTTTTTTCAACTGCAACTTGTAACTGTAAGTTATGAGCAGCAGAATTAATTTTTACATTCTCAGCTAGATTAGCAATAGATTGTCCTTGACTTTTTGTAGCGGGCATTGTGTGAGATATTTGTGGTCCAAAAGTTCTTTTTAAAGACGCAATAAAATTTTTTTTACCTACCTCTGTGCTTAAATCTGTTGTTCCTTTTCTTCCTGCGTCATAACTCTCAATAAATTTTTTTCTAAAAGTTTCTATTTTTTTTGAAGAATTTGAACTTAAAAACAAATCTTTAAAGTAATTATTCATTACTTCACTAGCTTCTTGTGCTGCTACAGCAGTTGCTTTAAACATTGGTATATTTTCAGGATTACCTTTTTTGATATCTTTGGCTAGTTTTTTACTCATGATATTTGTAGAGAAATCTGTAAAATCATCTTCTGTGCCAAACAAAGATTTATTATAAGTGGCACGATCTCCATAAATTTCTGCAAGACCTGAGATATCAAATTCATCTTTTGTCATTAGACCTTGATTGCGTAGTTTATCTACTTCTGATTGAAGATCAGTTCGAAGAGTATTTAGTAAATATTTTTTGGTAGCGTTATCAGTAACACCAAATCTTGAAAGTATTTTATCAGCTTTTGCGTAGGTGCTTTTGTTTGGATCATTAATAATTGATTGTATTACGTCATCTGTTTGTTGAATTTTTTGTGTTTGACTATTTGGATAAATTTTTTTAAAAGTTTCTTCATCTATCAATCCTTTTTCAAACGCAATTCTTGGCACACTTTCATTCATGCCTTGTTTACCTTCATTTTTTAAAGCTGTATTTAAGGCACTATAGGAATCAAAATCTGCTTTTGGATACTTGGCTTGTAACTCAGCTTTATCTAAAATCATTTGATTAATTTTATTTATGGTACTTTGATTTCTAGCTTTTAAAGATTCCATTTGTGCTTGTTCTGTTGCACCTGTCCGACCCATAGAAAGTTCAGGAAACTCTCGTCTTATTGTTGAATAACCAGCTCCATACTCTTTCGATAATTTTAGTAAATCACCTTTCTTAACTTTGTCTTTATTATTTTTTATATAATTAATTAATTTTACTGTTTCACTAGATTTTTCTGATCCTCGTCCTGGTGACGCCTGCCTAGATCCACTTCCAGTATCAGGTGCCATAGCTAGTTTACCCTCGTCTACCATTTTACTCATGTCCATGCCTCCCATTGCATGCTCTTCAATGACCTTAATATTATCAGCATGCTTTGACATCAACTCTGGACTTTTAGCAATATCAGCTATCTTACCCTTTGGTCCAATATCCTTTTGTATTGCTTTGAATGCATCTGCTACATCGGGAGCTACCTTTGCTCCTTTTGCAAACAATCCTGTTCCTAAAAATTCTAGGGGTAGTAAAAATAAGTCAGCTATATCTCCTCCGGCTAGATCCGTTGTCCGTGTTCCTTCTCTAACTTTTTCTGCAGCTTTAGCTGCAGGTGAAAATATAAATCCAAATGTTGCAGAGATACCTTCTTGTGGAGTTTGACGTTCAAAAGTAACTCCTATTCTTTCTTCTGCTTCAGCTATTTGTGAAGGAGTGGGAGTTTGACTTGGAAGTAAATTAAAATATTTTCTAACTTTTTTATTATTTCTAAATTTCTTATTGCCTCTTATTCTAGCCTCTTCGTTGTAGGTCATTTCACCAATAGGAGCGAGAGTACGAGATATTATGTCTCCTGCTAAATCAACAGGAGCTTTGACAAGATCTGTCATAAATTCTTTAGATTTGTCTAATTTATTTTGTTCTGCTTGAGATCTAAACTTTATAATATCTTGATACTTACGTCCTGCTCTTACAGGCGCAAAATTTGCTAATCTACTATTGTTATTAACGGCCATTAATAATATTCCCTCTGTAGTCTTGGTGTAGCCTCATCCACATAGTCAGTACTCATTCGTATAAAGTTACCTTGTCTAAATCGCATTACCGCTTGTGTCATGCTGTCCACCAAGTCATCATGATCGCCATAGGGAAATGCAGCGCATTCCTCAATAACGTCGTCCGACCACCTTGTTTCAGGTGTCCATATCATACCACTTTCGAACAACGGTGCAACAGAATTAACCCTGACATGCTTATCTTGTCCCTTACTTGGTGTGAAGTTGACAACAGGAATACCAAGTTGTCTTAGTTCATGAGTTAGCGGTAGACCAGATGCTTTTGCTTCTATGATTATTGTTTCAGGTTCCCAATATTTATATTCTTTGAATGCAATTTTTTTTAGTTCAGGAAAGTCCCATCTACCTCGTTTGGCATCTATGAGTATCAGATGAGGGACATTGTTGGGTTTAGGATAGAAGACTCCCCATGTTGTAATGGCAGAGTAGTCTGCTGTTTCTTTTTTACTAAACGCTGTATCGTAACTTTGAATAATGTGATGCAGCTCTGGCATGTCATCTTCTTCCCAATAGTTCCACCACTCTCGTTTGATAATACTACCTTCTTGTGATACGGGAGCCTGTTGCCACTGTGCATTCCACTTAGCCGCGGACAGCGAGGCTTTGACGGACTCTAATTCATCTAGTTTCCAGAATCCTGGCCATACAGGTTTGTTGCTTGGTAAGATAGCAGGGAACTCTACAACATCCCATTGATCTGCTTTGAGTTCTCCTTGCTTCTTCATTAACTTACCTGTGAGATCTTTTACCGACCAACGGGTCATAACAATGACGATTGCACCCCCAGGTTGTAAACGTTGACGAGGACCTGATGTGTACCACTCGTATGCTGAGTCAAGGGCGGTGTCGCTTAGTGCGTCTTGTTCTGAATGTGGATCGTCGATAATTAACAAGTCAGCACCACGACCTGTTACTGCACCACCTGTACCTGCAGCGAAGTACTCTCCACCTTGTAAAGTTTCCCAACGACCTGCCGCCATACTATCAGGTTGTAACTGAGTTTTGAAAATTTTTTTATACTCTTGTGTATCCATTAAGTTTCTAACTTTACGACCAAAGCGAATAGCAAGTTCTCCTGTGTGAGTGGTTTGCATGATCTTTGCTTTAGGGTTTTGGCCCACGAACCACGCAGGAAAGAGAAAGGATGCAAACTCAGACTTAGTGTGTCTTGGTGGCATGTTGACGATTAATCTTTTTAATTTTCCAGAGGCTATTTCTTCGAACTTTTTTGCAATTACTTTATGATGAGTTCCTTCTTTAAACTCAGGCCAAACATTTCTTACGAATGCTAAAAATTTTTTTTGTGATTGTTCTTGAACGTTATATTCTAATTTTTTTATTTTTAATTTTTTTGCAAGTATCTTGGCTTCTTCTGTGGTTAAAGTTTCTATAGATTCCATATTTTTTACCCCCCTGACTGACTGTCTCTAACTTATATTAGCCCTTCCTGTGCAAGTCCGTGTCCGCATTTAGGGGGTCGCCCATGATCTAGATACCATATCTAGTATGGTTTGGCAATATAGGAAAGCTTTTGAGTCGATACCAGTCAAACCCAGATGGAAGCACCCCAGTTTTCAGGCATAAAAAAAGCCCTCGTTTTTTTAGGACGAGGGCTGATAGACACGGAGATGTGTCAACTTTTAGGGCTAAGTATTTAACCTCTCATTAATGTTAAATCTTTCAGCAAGACCTTTCATGATCTTTTGCCCAAATCTTTTAACCTCGGGAGTGTTTGAGGTCATTACAAATTCAAATATCTCATAATCGAGATACTGACAAACAGCTTGATAGTTAATAACTTCACTACCAACACTATTAACATGAGAATTCTGTTTTACCAGAATATCTCTTTTAGCTTTTTCCAATTCAGCTTTGATAACTGTTTGAATGTCGCTAAGAGTTAAGTCATTTGACATAGTATATTTCTCCATTTCTATCCTAACTTTATAGGAAAAAAGCAGAAACTACAACACCTCTTTTAAAAAAGATTTAAGACCATTACATAAGTTTAAATTTACCACGCAACTACCAACGCCCTGCCGTGCTGTTTTATATATAGTAATAGTGTCCAAAGGCTAGATATTTGCTTCAATGGAAAATGTTCGTGAACAAAACTAGACACATTTCTAGTCACGGACTTCCAGGTGGTATCCGCTATATACTATATATTGCTTGAAAGGGTACGATTCATCTTTAATGGAAAACACACCTGCAGCGGCGTGCTGCCCGGTAAATATACTATATATTACTTGAAAGGGTACTATTCGCCCACAATGGAAACTAAAAGAAGATAACAAAAAACGGCTCCGCCACTATCAGCAGAGCCAAGACTATTATATATTTCACAAGGCCAACATTTCCTGCATCTTATTCCAGGGATCGCTGCCCGGTGACACCTGCACCGAGGCCCCATCGAACCAGTCCAAGAACCAATATTCTAGGCGATGCAGCTCTTTGTTCTCGTTCACATATCCTCGCAGCTCGTCCCCTGGTCCGCCCCAAGAGAACTGCCAACGCCAGTAGCCTTCGGGCTGATCATCCCACGTATGCGGTGACACATAGTCAAAGCCCAGGTGATCAAACTCAGGATCCTGCAGATCCTTTTGGCGGTCTTTCCATTCTTCATCTACTCTTTGCTTGCATGTTTTATTCATTTTCTTTCTCCTTTAATATATCCCATTTATATAGGATACTCTAGCAGCTGTCAACAACTGTTTACCAGGAGCTCCTGACGCTTTTTATATATATAGTAGCACTAAAGGGCGAGATTCACGGGCAATGGAAAACGTTTAGAGGCAAAAGATTGCTTACACAGAGCTTGCCGCTGCCGTCCCTGCCGGAATTATTATAAGTAATATGGCACAAAGGCGACTATTCACAGGCAATGGAAAACACATCTACCATCTCCTGACGGAACCAGCAGCTATTGATATAGCTATTATAGTCGAAACGCTAGTAATCGACGTGATGGAGAATGGTCAGAGTAGCGAGCCAAAAGAAAGGCTTGCGGAAACCCTTGAATCGTATGAGGAATGCCCCCAATACAAAGACCAACGATCCGAGAAACATTAACATCCCACCATTATAGGATAATCAGGAGCTGCTGTCAACAGGAGTCTGTACCCGGTATCCTAATACTATATATCAGTGCCAATGGGCGATAGATCCCCGTAATGGAGAACGGGATCGAAGCAGCGTAGCAACAGCTCCTGGTTCCATGGATAGGGTACAATGGCCACGGGCGGAGTATCCAATCCCGTAATGGAGAGTTCACGAGCCTGGGATCCTGAATATATATACACCCCCCTCCCCCCGAGGGCCTGTGCCATGATAAAGTTATTGCCACCTGCCAAATTATAACTGTAATTCCACGCAATTTGCTTAGGCGTTATACTTATCTTTTTCACACGAGTACATTTCAACTCTGCCCAAAACATGACAGAATCTCCCATTTCATTCTTAAAAACACCGTGCAAATCAGGCACTCCTGGAGAACTTGTGGATTCTATTCTAGTCCAATGTATTCTCGGAGTCACTTCTTTCAGTTTTTTCCAAAATCTAGTCTCTGGTTTTGTTGTCATAAGGCACACCATCCTCGTTTTGAGTGATGCTATTGTGCCATACTTTACCAAAAATACTAAACCAAAAATGTTTCCAAACACTTGACTCAGCTTGTCTCATAGCTCTTAATGCTCTCTGTTGACGTTTGATATTTAAAATTGAGTTATCCATTTCTTTCTACCTCCAATATTGATTTTCCTATGTAATAAGGAATATGTGGAATCAAACTATTTCCTAATGATTTAAGTCTGTCCACCCTTTTGGGTACCCCATGAGCCACTCGACCCACGTCGGGTTCAACTGACCACCAGGCGCTCCCTCTCGATACGCTACCTCTGTCTCCAGGTATTTCTTGTGATGCAGATTCGCTATGTTCTGAGTCAGCTTTGAATTCATTCCTGCCGCTGCTCTCGGAGTCGGCCACATCAACCTTGGATGTGCTACCTGATCGTTCAAACTGATAGGCATCCCCTTCTCTAGTTTCATCTTCATCCTGGTTTCCGAAGAAGGACCACGGCCACTGTGAGCATCGGGTGTTCTCCACATCTTCACTATTGTGGGATCCACTTGTTCTCTCAAATTGGATGGTCTTGTTCTGCCCTTCCTTGCTGTTGTCATCTGTTTTTTCACTGACTCGGGACTTCTCTGTGGTAGATGATCCATTGTGTTCGGAGTAGCCCACAATCCAGACTCTTTCTCTTTGGTGGACTGCACCGACGCTCGAAGCTGAAATACTAAACGCTCTTGCGGAGTAACCTTCACTCTCCAGGTTCTCAAGTACGGTGTCGAGACCGAGTTTAATGTGTCCAGCAACGTTTTCTCCAATAACCCAAGTCGGTCTGAGTTCTTGGATAAGTCTAAAATACTCTGGCCAAACGTGTCTCGGATCCTGCTCACCTTTTTGACGTCCAGCGATGCTGAATGGTTGACAGGGGTATCCTCCTGTGATGATGTCGATTTTAGTATGTCCATTTGCTTCAAGTCTTTCACTATTTAACTCCTTTACATCGTCGTAAATTGTAACCCACGGCCAATGCTTTCTTAAAACCTTTTGACAATATGAGTCGTAATCACAAAATGCTACAGTTTCAAATCCACCTGTAGATTCTAAACCTAAACTAAATCCACCTATACCTGAAAATAAGTCTAAGTGTTTAAGTTTCATCTGGTATAAATATAGGGCTGTGTCCACCCTTAGCTGCTAACTCTGATTCTATGAAATCATATTTAGGATCTTTTCTGACTTGATGTCC
>VMHT01144468.1_pt1 | contig 15097 bp, 20 predicted proteins | sample 4693611 | NCBI WGS metagenome assembly VMHT01 (sample SAMN12280063, study PRJNA550983) | marine metagenome | isolation source: seawater sampled from same location over 5 years 0.02-0.2 micron viral filtrate | place: USA: collected off the coast of southern California halfway between the port... ... | reverse complement strand
CAGGATTGTGTTTTAATAAAGTTTCCTCGTAAGTAAACACAAAATCAAATTTGTCTTCAATTGTTTTGATCTGATTATACATATAAGGTATCAAATCATATGGCTCAATAAGCCAAGCCACCTTTACCGGCGAATCCACTTGATCCACGGCTGCCAGCATTTTATCTGTAAAGACTGTGATACCATCCCACTTTGTCTGATTCTTAACATATCTTACATTGTCTGGTTTCTTTTCATAAAGAGGGGCACTACAACGTAAAGCAGATTCTAAGAAACTATCATGAAGAATAGAATTATCAACCATATTCATTAAAACATGACCTTCATCATCTTTTTGAATGTTTTTGATAAACTCTTCAATGTTTTTTATCATTATTCCACCATCTCCCAGGTTTCTGGAATTAAATCTTTCATAGTTAAATGTGTGTTTTTGGGTCCAAACCAAGCGGACGGTGTAAGAACTTTTTTGTCTTCAATTTCATTTAGCCAAGCTCCCCACCAAGAAAAAGAAGAGTTGGCAATAATATTGTTGTGAATTTTTGACATTAGATAAAGGTCCAGCACATCTTCTTGATTTTCTATATAAACATTTCTACGACTAAGACCAAACGTCTCTTTGCACCATTCAATATCATCGCTAAAAAAAACAAATTTAGTCCCCCTTGGGAAGCGAGACATTGCTTCATCATAGTAATCTTTGCCCATTATAGCATGAAAATCAGTGTATTTTAAGTAATCTCCACGTCGGACATGAACGGAAACATATTTTTTATTATTAATAATGTCAGAATACTTATGGTCCAAAAAATTTAATGCTTGTTCTTGTATCCTAAACAAATCAAGAATTTGTTGTCTATTGTGAACAAAATATTTTTCAGATTGAAAATAACCTTTTAACATAGTTGCAGATTTATATTCTATTTCGCCATAACTCTGATCTGATGGCTCTAACCATATCTGTTGAGCAAATGATAAATCTTTTGCATAATTCAAATTTCTAAAAATTGTCTTTCTATGAAGTCCGGTTTCTTTATCTGTTGGGGTTATTCCAGAAATAGTATAAGGAAAAAGAACTTCATCATTATTATCAATAGCTAATGAATGCGCGGTGGCGGCAATAAACATTTGATTGCATAGCCTACCCATCATTTCACAGGTAATCATATTTCACCCTCGATAAGTTTGTATTTTGTTTTTTTCCTGATTTCTGATTCAATAGACAGTTGCAGCCTATGATTTATTTTATCTTCATTCGCCGGATTTGTTCTATTATAGACGTGCATGATTCTATCAATATAGTGTGCTCTTTCTCCAGCCATTTCTAACATCGGGAACACAACGGGCAAATCTCCACACATGGGATAAAACTTACCAGTGCTTGTTAACATATCTTCTTTCTTAATTCTCTTCCAAAGTTTATATTTGCACGTTCTTAAGTGAGAGGTCATCCATTCGGATTCACGATATAGTTGTTGTTCAATAACGTGATCTGGAAGTTTTCTATTAAATTTTCCCCTAACCTTGGCGGGGTATTCTACATAGCTACCGTATGTAATCCAGCACTGTTCCTTTTCGTAAGTATCATTTAAGTATTGTAGCACATCTGGATCTGGAAACCAGTCATCACCATCTAATACAACAATTATATCTTCATCATCGGGACTTGCTTTGCCAATACCGTAATTTGTGCTACCAAGAGCACCTGTTTTTTCCTCATTAATATAGAGTTTAAATCTGTCATCACCTTTGATTTCTTTTTCAATAATCGAGACTGTGTTATCTGTGCCCTGATCACTAACAAGAATACATTCAAAGTTTTTATATTTTTGTGCCTTAATACTTCTAATATTATAAGTTATCCATTTTTCTACATTATAAAATGGAACAATTATCTTAATGTGATTCACCTTTAGCCTCGCTGATTCTTAGTATATGATCGGGGATATCAAGCTTAGTTTGTCCACCTGCGCCCATACCCATTGAGTGTTCGTATGTAATACCAGGGCGGGCTGGGTTGAATGGAATATTCAACTTGTCTCTTACTTCTTTTTCCAAATCCTCACGAGCAGTCACAAGGTCTGCTGCGGACATGTTTTGGGTCCAAACATAAGAAGTATACCCTCCATCGGGATCACCCTTGTAATAATCTTGATCTACAAGATAGTTTAAAGAGGCTTGATATAGTTTGTCATTATTTTTCTTATCAGTGTACACATAATAATCGTTTTCTCTTATAGCATCATCAAAGTAAGGAGAGCCTGGATATGTAGTAATGATTGTGCAATCAAAATCCTCGGGCTCTGTTTCTAATAACCATTGCTTTGTATTTTCAACGCTTTCAAAGCTTTCACCAGCATGACCAATTGACATTAGAGCCTTTACCTTGAGATTGTGTCTTTTAGCTATATCAACACATCTTGTATTGTCTTCTCTTTTTGCGATCTTTTTAATGTTTGCAAGGATTCGCGGATCACCAGACTCAAAACCAGTTAACAGCCAACGAAAACCTGCACGGTACATAGCCTCGGCTTGTTCATCTTTAAACAATTCCGCCTTGACAAATCCTCGTAACCTAAAATCAACCCCATGTTTATCTTGTAAATCACACAACCTATTCATCATTGGCACCATGTTTTTGTTGACATTTAATTCGTCATCATAAAACATAAAACCCTTAACACCGTATGTTAAATAAAGCATTTCGACTTCATCAATCACGGACTCGATACTTCTTAATCGTATCTTTCTCAAGAATGGAGAGTTTCTACCACTGCAAAAAGTGCAATGAAAGGGGCAGCCAAGTTGAGCGATTAAACTTAGCGCTGGTTCACCTTCAATTGAGTATTTGTAAGAACTCATGTCAACTAAATGTCTGGCGGGTGGTGGCAGGTCAGAAAACTGTTTGTGAGACAGAAAGTATTTTGATTTTGAAATATCGGCATCAATTATTTTTTCTTTTTCATGTATGGCATCGAAAATAGCTATTTCGCCATCACCGCAAACCAAAACATCAAAATAGTTCTTTAAAGCCTCCACATCTTTTGTAGCTCGGTCGCTTCCATCAAAGTTCTTTTTTGCTTCCCTTTTTGATGCGGTATGCATTAAGGTAACATGTGGACCACCAAGAATAATCTTACTCTGTTCTCTTGGTAAAAGTAGTTTTAAATGATTTGCAATTTTAACTGCATATGGCACCTGTGGCGTGGTGGCAGTAATTCCAAAGATAGTTGAGCTATCTTTTCTTTTGACATAATCAGTCAAAACATCAGTATAATTTTCTACACCGCTTAAATCAATCATGTCAACAGTATAATTCTGTTGTTCTAAAGCAGAGGCAATTTTTAATATGCCAAGCTGCACAAAAACACGCTCATCCAATAAAAATGGTGACGGTGGAATAATCAAACAAATTTTCATTTTAACTCCGAAATATTTCTAAAACTTTAGAGGGAATTTCTTCACGTTTTTTCCTCATCACGTTTACCAAATCAACACCTCTTTTTGTAAACCAAGGTTCTTTTACTGCACCTGGCAAACTATTGGTTATAACCTTCATATCCATCATTCTTGATTCCACTATAATACGAGAAAGAGTTTCTGGTGTTTTAGGGAAAAAAACAAATCCCTCATTTTGCCCTAATTTATACAAAAATTCTTTGTATGGGCAGGCATTAATTAGTTCATAATCATAGCTTTTGTATTTACAATACCTTACAGCATCAATTGTGTTTTTATGCCCAATGTGAGAATTCATAATTGAATACTTTTTTAATTTTGGGCTTTTACTATATTCTTCTAATAAATTTAAAATCTCATCAGACCAAAGATTACCACCAATACTAATAATATTATCTAATTGTAAATTATTTCTAACAATATTGGCGTGCATCTCTGATTGACAAATAACAGCTTTTGCTTTTTTGTAAAAATCGTAATTAACAATATTTTCTTTTGGGGCTATAAAATCATTATATAACGCTGGGTTTCTACTGTCAAGATATTTGTGGTCATGCTCATAAATTATATAATCCTTAAACATGCCCTTGCACTCCTCTTTTAGACCTATAAAATTGCAAATAACATATTTTACATCATCTTCAACATGCTCGGGTAAAAACATCTGACTCTTTACTTTAGTAATTTGATGTTCTTTAGATAAAATATTTATTAGTTCTTCATTATTAAGTTCACCACCGCCATTAATTTCATCGGCAAAGAAGTCTGCTATGAAACATATTTTCATTCGTGTTCTTCAGCTTCAAGTTGAGTAAGCCATTCTTCAATCTCGAAAGCCTCTTCCTTATATACATGATCCGCAAAAGCAGCATATTGCTCTTCTTCAGTAAAGTTCTCTATTAGATGTTTTTTAAGCTTATTAGCCAAGCTTTTATACTTTGAGTGATTTGTATACATATCACGCATACTTTTTCGAGCCGCTTTGGCTGAAACATCGCACCAGCCCGAATCCTCCACTATAACGCCATCCCAGACAACATCTTTTGGAACCTTAATGATTGTATATTCGGCTTTGCAAAATAGGGGTCGTAGTTTCGCTTTCTTTTGCTTGCCAGATTTAACGGGGGCATATAAGAAATCATTTTGTCCGCTCCAACTGGGGGCGATTACGGGCAGTCCGTGGTACGCTGCTTCAAAGATTGGCATTCCAAATCCTTCACCGTGGGTAAAGGTAACAAAAGACTTAATTTTTTTATCAGTATAAAGACTATTCATTTCTTCTAATGTTAAGTCGCCATGTAATAAATATATTTTACATTTACGATCTGGATATTGATCAGTGATACTTTTAAGTTTTTGTTTAGTGTGATATAAATCCTGTGTGCAGCAATTAGCAATATTTGTTTTTAATACTAATCCAACTTCATCATTGTGAAACTCATCAATAAACCAATAAACAGTGTTTGGTATATTTTTTCTTGGACCCATCTGTGCAACAGCAAGAAAATTAAAATCATAATCTAATTTGATTTCTAAATTTTCTTTTTCTAAACTTCTAACTGGATAGTTAACAACCTCGATTGGGGTTTCATTTTTGAACTCTATTATTTCGCCTGTTTGTTCAATTTGACCTTCATATGACGTATTGTTATAAATGTTTTTAGAATGATTAGAAACGACAATAATTTTATCCATTAAACGTGACTTTTCAATCCAGTGTGGTGCCACTTTTGTTGTTTCTATCCCAGCAGTGTATCCGATATTTATTGGTGCAATTTTTTCCCACTCATTGGGTATTGTCACTTGAAGAGAAATATCAATTGGCAATTTTTGTTGAATGTGTGCATGCCCTTTTGCTAAAATATGATCATACCACTGTCTCTCCTCGCCTTCTTCTGCAATCCACCCTGTTTGACCCCAAGGAATGTTTACTAAAAGAATATTAAATCTGCTCTCATAGGCACGAAGAGCGCGGAGAGCAAACCTTGTTTGTTCCCCATAGCCAGATCGAGATAGTGCTGGTCCTTTTACTAAAATTGTTTTCATGTTTATAACTCCGTAAACTCATAGGTTTTGTAATTTTTTCTTGTTTCCCAAGAACCATGTTTTTCTACAACATCGTCAACAACCTCAATCCAATCTTTTGTAAACTTTTCAAAGCTGTAATTTTTTTGTACATGTTCACGACCTGCTTGACCAAGAGCTTCGCGCTCCTCTGGTGTCATTTCTACCATTTTGGTTAAAGCTGCAATAAAATCTTCTTTATTAACCCTGTCTTCATAAATGTATGGCACATCTTGCGAACCAATAACCGCTTTAGATGATGGCTCAATTCCAATACCAAACCAATTTTCACCATCAGTAACTTGTTCTTGCAGACCGCCTGTCATGTTAACTATAACTGGAGTGCCACAGGAAAGCGATTCAAGAGTTGCAAGACCAAATCCTTCGGCATCAGCAATATTAATCGTGCAATCTGCTAGATTATATATTTCTGCTAAATTTTGTGGTGGTGTTTTTTGGGTTGACAAAAGAACTTGGTGGTCGTTAAGCTCCAAATGATTAATGATTGTGTTTAAATTTTGACCGTGTTGATCAAACGGGTCAGTGTGCATTAATAATGTTGCTTTATCATGACCAACTCTATCTAAAAACTCTTTAAACCAAAAAATTAATGTACCACTTTGTTTTCGTCGAGCATTTCTGTTATTCCAGAAAAATACGAATCTATCTTCTGGTATAGGCATAGCGTCTTTCTTAAATTTTAATACCTTTTCTTTATCAAGTGGTTTAAATATTTCATCATTAACCGCATGTGGTAGATAACAACTATCAACCTCTGGAGCTACTGTTTTTACAATTTCGTGAGTAACTTTTGAAATACAAACAATCTTGTCATTTGACATGTAGTACCCTTTATTAAACATCGGTGCTGGGAAATTATCCCAAACATGATGATAAATCATCGGAACTTTTGCCCTAACTTCATTATCTATGGACCACAACCATGCCCAAAATCTTGGATCCGTCATAAACCATACTGCGTCTACTTTGTGGTTTCTAATAACTGATCGAACCATGTCAGGATTTCCATATCCGTTTACGGGATAAATCACCCAATCATCACCCCACGGATCAACTTTCATTGGTGTATAGTCTTGGTGCTTAATCGCACCACCAAAGCATACAAATGAGTATCTACCCGTATTTATCAATGACTCAATAAAATATTTAGTTTGAGTTCCCACTCCCGATGGCGTAAACGGGTGATCCGCCAGCACGAAGATTTTCTTTTTTTCGCTCACGTTTTTTCCTTAATTGCAATGTTTTGTTTTGTAGAGATCACATCCATACCCTGAAGTACAAGATAATTTATTTTTGACATGAATTCCACTTTTAATTGTCTTTATAGCTTTATTCATAAGTTCCAAAGCATTTTCAGTTCTTTTTGTTCCGCTTGTTACTTCAAACAATTCTACTATATTTTTTTTTGATGTTCTTTTCAAAAGACCAAAGTGTGTATGAACCTTGGCAGGATCAATTTTATACTTTTGACAAAAGAAGTGTTTATAGAGAATGAGTTGGTAAACAATCATTTTATCTGCTTTTTTACGAGCATTCCATCCCCATGAACAGGTTTTCCAATCAATAATATGATAATTATCGCCTTCTTTTATTATGAGATCAACATATCCTTTAAATGTGTATTCAGCACCCTCAATTGGTTCATAAAGTTTTTCCTCTGCTTGGAATACTTCACAATCGTCAAAATAGTCTTCAAGTGCTGGAAGAACTTTTTCTGATAATTTTTCACCTTGCTCAAACATCGAAACTACAAGTTTTTTATTTAGCTCTTCTGTTTTAAGTTTTTTAAGTTCCTCTCTAAAGTTTTTAACAAAAACCTCATTAACTGGGGAATTTAATTGATCGGTGACCAGATCCTCACACACAGAATGCAAAGCAGTTCCGAATGCAGTAAATTCATTACCCTCAAACACCTTTACCTTGTCGATATTAACAAGTTTATGGTAGTAAGGGCAATGACACCAATTTTTTAGTTCCGAATAGGATATGTGTGGCATTTATTTCTCGCTAGAGGTTTTTCTTTTTCTTGATTTTGTTTTCTTATGTTTAAACACCCAAGTTTTTTTTAATCCTCTGGGGTGCTTGTTATCTATAACATAGGACTGAGGTGTGGTTGATAGATTTTCATAATCTAAAGTATCTAAATAATTTCTTATGTCGGATTGGTTTACTATCCAGCGTTTTGTTTCAATTCCCTCTTGCCAAGCCCATTCTACTATTTTCATTGGAGGCACAGACATGGTAACAGAAAGCTCTCCTTTGCCATTATCCTCAATCGTGATATATTTTTTAATATATTCGTTAATATTCATTTGCTAACTCATCCAAATAATCAATCTTTTTTGTCAACACAGGACACATTTTGCTTATTTTTTTTCCCTCTCGCATATAATATCTTTCAAATCCTGTGGCAAAATATTCATTTAACGAAGTAACAGAATATGCACCGGGGAAAAGACCCATGACAATATTATTCAATAATGGATAACCAACTTCTTGAAAAAGAAACATGTCAAAGTCATAATCATATTTTACCTGTAGGAACTCTTTTAGTTTAACATTAAATCCCTGACTTTTCAACAAATTAAATAATCTTTTTCTTTTTCCAAGAAATTCTACCATCAATCTTTCATCACCATAAATCAAATCAGCATTGTGTTCTTCAACGGCGTGTGCAATTTCATGAATAATATCGTCATACATATCTTCTTCATCTGATTGAAAATTTGATATGTAGAGTACATTATCTTTATACATCGCATTTAATTCACGATTAATCATCTCAGGATATGTTCCAATTTTGACGGCATGTACATATCTAAAATAAGCAGATGGTAACATAGTTTCTATTTTATCAAGAACTGCATTTAGATTAATATGTTCTGGGAGCGGATCATCAGACCATACAGGTATCTCTCCGTTTAAATAATATATACCGGATTGTGAGATACTTTCTTTAATATAGTCTAATAAATTGTCAGGCATTTTGTTGTTCTAATTCTTCTAACACGTTCTTACCAGTATCAACATCGTCTAACGCCTGATGATACCCGCGAACCCAATTTTCCTCTGCAATTGCCATTAAAAATTCTGGAAATTCTATAGCCATTGTTTCCACAATCATCTCAACAGTTACTTCTCCATTTTCTGGATCGTGTTTTTCTCCTACATAGTTTACCAACCATTTTTTTAATTCAGTGGTAGTATTAACAACCTCTTTCAAGGTTTCTGTTTGATCGTAATTCATATTTTCCTCTTTATAATATTGCTGCTGCAATTGTTGCTACTTTGCTGCGCTCACCCTTTTTAAGAGTGATATGACCAGAAATTTCCTGGTCTTTCATTTTTTCAACAACATAAGATAGTCCGTTAGTTGTTGCATCAACATATACGTTATCAATTTGCTCAATGTCTCCCGTGAAGACAATTTTTGTATTTTCGCCGACACGAGTAATAATTGTTTTTATTTCATGAGCACTTAAGTTTTGACACTCATCTATAATTATGAACGCATTTGAAATTGATCGTCCACGAATATAAGTTAATGCTTCAATTTCTATCGTGCCCTTTTCAATATACATTTCAAGTGTCGCTCGATCATCACCCATTAGAAACTGTAAGTTATCTTGTACGGGCATCAACCACGGTATCATCTTGTCGTTAATATCGCCTGGTAGGAAGCCAATATCTTTTCCCATAGGCTGCACAGGTCGAGATACAATTAGTCTTTTATACTGACAATCCTTGCCTATGACCTGTTCTAAGCCCGAAGCAAGGCTTATAAGACTTTTTCCGCTTCCAGCCTTACCAATAATGCTGACAAGTGGTATGTTTGGATTCATAAGCATATCAAAACCATATGCTTGTTCTTTATTGCGAGCCTTAACTCCCCAAATACCATTTTTATACTTAACAACCTCTCGGATAGGGAAATCATACCATTTGAAAAACGCCAATGCAGTTTTTTTTGGGTCAGCCTCTGAAGTAAGCATAATAAATTGATTTTTGTGCAGAGCCAATCCCTCAGTTAATGTGTCATCAATGTAGACAGGTTGTTTTTCATAAAAATCATTTACAATATTATCTGGTACAACTATCTCAAGAAAACCGTCATATAATTTCTCTGCTGTGGTGACAACTTGATCCGATTCATAGCCCTCGCATTTTAGCCCCAAAGAATCACATATAACTCTTAATTGTATATCTCGTGTTACAAGCACCACTTCCTCGTGAGAAGCAGCCCTTTCAGTCAAAGCGGTTGCAATTATAATATGGTCTGCGTTTTTCTTGTCAAGCTCGGCAGGAATAAAATCAGAGTCATAGCCCTTAGAATATACCATCCCTTTGTTGTCGCCCAAGGACACGCCTTCATGAAGGGTTCCTTTCTCTCTTATCTTATCTAAAAATCGAACAATGTTTCTTGCATTAGAGCCAACAGAATCTTGTCGTTTTTTATGCTTATCTATTTCCTCTAATACTTTTAGAGGTATTATGATATCATGGGAACCAAATTTTATAATTGAGTTATGATCAGTTAGAAAAACACTTGTATCAATTACATATTTACGCTTCGACATTAAGAATCCTTAACAAATTAAATAGTGCCATAATATTAAATTGGCTGGGGTGGCTGGACTCGAACCAGCAATCTCCTGATTAACAGTCAGGCGTTGATACCAGGACAACCTCACCCCATTATAACACATCATCAAGACATCGATTAAAAAGTTTAACACTTTTTGATCCATTAATCTTTTTTGATTCTGATACGAGAGTTGTTTTTTCAATCCCAAGATCTCTTTTCATCATTTTTGCAACTCTTTGTTTGCCATCAGATGCTCTCTTAATAATCTCCTCAAGTGTTTTTTGATTACTAAAAGCCACAACAGAGTCTTGAAATATTCTTGTTAACTGAGCATGTGCGCCTATATTACTAAAACCTACTCTCTCTGCACGCATAACTCGTTCTTTGTCGTATTTAACAAAAGTTATAGCCTCTTCTATTGTAGACAATAAATTTTTATACGCTAAAGATATTAACTCCTTATTTTCCTGTACAAAAGGGGTGCTATTTTTGTGAAATCCCTGGATGCCGTCTCCTCTTTTGCGAAATTTTGGAGCATGCTCGTTTAAGATTTCATCATAATCTTCAACTTGTCCAAAAGGATATTCAAGTAATTGTTTTGCGATATCGGTTGCTACATCGCGAAAGTATTTACCCTCATGTAGTCCAACACCAAATGTGATATCTCTACCCTCACACCATTCTAACAAAGAACGAACAAGTGCGTCCTTTTTTCTTTCTGGAATAAAGCCAGTTCTTTGGTTGTTAATCTCTCTTCGAAGAGACTTTAACCAATCAGTATTATATTTTTCTAACCAGCGAGTTGATACAATTTCATTTACAACATCGATGAAATCATCATCACTAACTCTGTCGAGAACTTGATTGGGGGAGATATATTCTTCCTTGTCCTCGTATGTAAATTGTTTTCGGGAACCATGATACTTTTTCATAATATCTTAATTAGTTTTTCGTTCCCAGAATCCCTCATAAAAATAATGCAATGTAGTCATTATTACTGTTAATATAAAAGTTAATTCAATAGATTTTTTAATTTCGCCGAGATAAATATAACTAACAATTGTCGCAACGATAGTTGAAATTATTCTCCAAACAACAACTTTTTTAAGTTTATCATTCATAAAATGGAGCCACCTGTCAGATTTGAACTGACGACCTGATGCTTACAAGGCAACTGCTCTACCACTGAGCTAAGGTGGCGAAAATTACCATTTGTCCTCTTGTCCTAACCAATCTTTAAATTGTTCGTCGCCTCCGCGAACTTCCCAATCTGAATCAATTGCTAATTTTGAACTAATGCCACCACGGGGATTAAATTCCATGACAACTCTTAAACGCGCTGGGTCATATACTTCCATCAAGTCATCATATACAACATTAATCAATCTCTCATATGAAAGAAGTTTCATTCTAAATTGATAGAAATATTCTTTTAGCGTCTTAAGTTCGATTACTTTTTCTTTTGGATAAAATGTAATATATACCGTGGCATAATCTGGTTGTTTACGCACACCCAAAAAAGTAATCTCAGGATTTTTAATTTTAATTTCATATCCCTTATCAGATGGATTTGGGATGGATTTTAAAATTGTGTTGTCACTCCACTTTTTCATTTTATCCACACTTGTTTACTAAAAATAAAGTTATTATCATGCTCAATGTTACCACACTGAAACTTAATAAAGCTATTTTTATTGCTATTTCTTTTTTCATAATAATATGGCACACCCGATAGGACTCGAACCTATGACCCACAGCTTAGAAGGCTGTTGCTCTATCCAACTGAGCTACGGGTGCAAAATAGCTGCCCCGGTTAAGGGGCAGCATTTTTTTACTGTGTGTTTTTTGTTTCTTGAACATGAAGCCGGACATCTTGTGCTGTCGATTTAACAGCTTGCATAGCTTTACGCACACGAGTACCAGCGGCAGAATTGCCATCATCATAGAATTTACTATAATCGTTTCTAACTCCTTCAAGAATTGTAATTAACTCATCAAGAGTGGTTGGTGTATTGCTCATTTTTTCTCCTATTTATATGGTGCGCCCAGCGGGATTTGAACCCGCGACATTTGCTTTATAAGAACAACGCTCTAACCCCTGAGCTATGGGCGCGGAATGCTGGGGTTAGTTAATAGCGTCTGACATAAGCCATTTATGTCCTGTAAGCTGTCTCCTACTCAATCAAATCTACCTTGTTAATATCAAGGCTGTAAATTTTTTCAAACTCCCTACCATCGGAAGGGATACGAATAGTATAACATCTTTGGTTAAAATGTTTAAGATTCCAAGCAGAAATAATTATTCCTACCTTTGTAAGTCCGTCGCTATCTACAAACTTACATTGTTTTCCAATATTTTCTTTCCAAGGCGCGGGACCAAGCAACCATGGACTGGAGCCATATCTCATGCCCTACTCACATACTTTAAGTCTTTACGAAAAAAGAATGCACACCCATAATGTCCATCTCTACCGATTGGGGCGTAAGACTTCATCCACTTAACAAAATATCTTTGATCTCCCCAACGCTCATCTACTTTCACAATAATACCACGGAGTGGAATAAAGTCATTGTGCCGACGTTGGCGTGGTTCATCTGTATATCTGTAAAGTCCATCTAAGTTTTCCCCGTAGCTTGATAAAGCTACGAGGTCTCCTACTTTCATTGGTTTCATCAGCCACTCACCAGTTCAAGGTCACGCTCGCTAAAGTATGAGCGGGTAGGTTCTTCGCCATTCCAAAGAACTCTTGCTTGCCCAGAACCAGCATCAGTAACAAGCCCAACTTTGCCAGCGAAGCCCCAACGTTTTGCTCGTTTGTTTTCTTTACCACGGACAAGTTGTCCAGGCTTGTACTTGGGCTCAGGCGGCTTGCAAGCGTGAATCAACTGGGTAACATTGTCAACAAAGTAGCCAGCAAAGTAGTCGGTGTAGGGATCGTCCTCATCGCCAGCACGGCGAACTCTCATACAGGTAATATCACCCTCATTAACATCGCGTGAGCCATTGGGAAAGAAAGAACAAATTTTGTCTTCGTACTGAAACCAGCACCTTCCATGGTCGTCGATCTCGACTTTGATACCGAGGTATTTTTCAATTTTCTTGATTGCTTTTGCACAGTTCATTACTAACTCCTTTTTACATATATAATATAGCTTATATTACCGGGGTTGTCCAGCAAAAAGTTGTCAAGTAAATGTCAAGAGAATAGTATTAATAACATATGCGAGCGCAAATCCTGCTCCAATATATGAGATTATTTCAAAACGTTCTAATTTATTCATTTTTTAATACCAGCCATTTCCATTGTTAATTTTAAGTATTCTGCCGTAATTTTTCCAGTATATTCTTCGTCAATAGAATTCATAAGTTCTATTATATCAACTAAAAATTCTTTTGTCAACTCTTGTTTGGTTAAATTATCATATGTTATGCTTTCTTCCATAATACTGTACAATTCTCCAGCTACAAATGGAACATCATTTTTGGCTAAAAATTTAGCTGCATAGAATCTTGCTAGTGTTTGTTTTTTAAATACCACGTAGTAATTACTATTTCAAAAACAAAACGGAGGCAACTTTCGCTGCCTCCGTTGTATATGGTAGATATTATTTATTTATTTAATATCAATTGGAAGTGTTTCACCAGAAAAAACTTGTGTTTTAACTGGAAGTCCGTCTGGTCCTGCAAATAACTCAGTTTCTAAATGGAAAACAGAAAGTCCTCCGAAACCAGTGTCAAGCCCACTTGGGTTAAAAACAAAACTACCTTTGTCTTCAAACTTACAAAACATTTGTGTTTCGCCAACATAGGCGCTCACAAATACCTCTTCTAACGAAGAATTGCTATATGAAATAGATGTGCTTCCGTCTACAGACAAAAGCGATTCATTAATATCAAATTCAGTAGCATCTGGAATCATAGCAAATTCTTCAATCTCCCAAGCGCCGAAATAGGAAGAAAAATCTCCTGGGGCTTGAGCATCAAGAATATCGCCAGGATTAAACTCTGGTCTACTATCCGAAACTTCAGTTCCATCAATCGAATGACTATCCCAAGTATAGTTGGGCTGTCCACTGACTGATTCACGGTCAATTCGATACAATTCTCTTTCCGTGCGAACCTCAAACCAAGTTCCAACGGAACGTGAGTCATCAGGAATACCCGGAATCACACCTTCTGGAAAAGAACGCTGAATATCATCATGCGTTCCAACCCAACACTCACCGACACTGAGAGCACCTAAGTGATCATTACAATATTCTACATCACCTGGGGGTTCCCAGAAAAAAGCGCCGACATTATCAGAATTAACATCTGAATCCATTTCCGTTTTTCCAGCGATATTTTGAACATTAACAGTTCCAGCGAGACGACATACATCAATCTGAATTGTGTCAATTGGTTCACATTCAGCAGCACTCGAACCTTCGCCATCCATAAACTTGTTTGTTGATTTAAGCCAGTTGCGTTGATCAACAAATGTTGTTCCTGTAAATGTTACTTGATCTCCAACGAGGATACTACAAACATAATATCCGTCATCATCCGTCACTGCGGTGGATGTAGTTTGGTTTCCATCACAGGTAACTTCCGCACCACGAATTGGAAATCCGAGAACATCAACGACACGACCCGTAGCACAGGAAGGAATAAACCCTTGGTCACAGTTCCACCAAGAGAAATGATCTGCTTCAAATTGGAAAAAAGTTTTTCCATCTTCTTCAACAACAGTTCCAACACCCTCTTCGGTCCAAATTCCAAGTACAGGATCGAAAGACCAAGAAACTTGAGTGTCACCAGCGTTAAGGTGATAGGTCTCAGGTAAATCGCCATTTGTAATTGGAATTTCCAAAAACGCTGGTGATTTGTTAGAGATATTTAACTCTTCGCCAGCAGAACCAAACAAGGTTACATCTACCATACCATACGATACCAATTGAGAAAGGGCAGTTGTATTTTTTGCTTGTGTT
>VMHT01006051.1_pt1 | contig 15099 bp, 24 predicted proteins | sample 4693611 | NCBI WGS metagenome assembly VMHT01 (sample SAMN12280063, study PRJNA550983) | marine metagenome | isolation source: seawater sampled from same location over 5 years 0.02-0.2 micron viral filtrate | place: USA: collected off the coast of southern California halfway between the port... ... | reverse complement strand
GTTGCAGCAATGCGGTTTTGACTAGGAGTGCCAAGTGACGAAACGTCAATAGGCTTAATCTGGTCGCGGTAGTTTACCTCACCGGTGCAGTTGGAGTTGACGCTAACAGCGCCGCTAAGACGGCTATCGACCTGCTGGGCAAGACGACGCCACTGACTTTCAAATTTAGGCTGATACTGATCGATCAGCGCGAGTGTTGGACTAACTGGCATAATATTTTAAGGTTTAGGTTTTTGTTTTGGTTCACGAAAGCCGCTGTCTGTGAACGGAAACCTCTAAAATTGGGGCAGCTAATGCTGGTAGGCCATGCGAGGGGCGTATGTAGGGCGGCCAAATTGGGGCTGTATAGACAGGTCTAGCAAGCTAGGTAAGCTGTCATGGATAGCCTTCTAAGCTAAAATATCAATTTAGTCAAACAAAAAGCCTCCCCCTCTGACATGACTAAGAGGAGGAGGCTCGGTGCTAGATGGGAAGAGAGAGACCACCTAGAAATTTGTTAAGCAATATCTCTCGCTTTTGCTAGCAAAGTGTCAACGTGTTTGTGAACAGCATCGTCGCCGGCCATGAACTTAGCGTGCATTGGGTGTTGGCTATCTTCCATGATTGCCTGAGCTGTTTCGGCTGGGCCTCGGAAGTCATCGACCTTGGCTGTCTGACCTGGGCCTCGGTAGGAAGCCTCTGAGATTGCATCGCTTAAGTGAGCAAACATCCTAGTAAGCTCTGGGCTATCAATCTGAGACACTACCTGCTTGACGCCTTCAATCTGCTCCTGACTTAATCCAGCTTGGATTCCGAGCTTTTCGGCTGCGACAGTCGCTCCATTGATGCGAGCATCGGTTTCTGTTCCAAATGCTTCTAAAAGCTGCTGTTTGCCGGCTTCTCGTCGCTCTTGGGCCTCTGCCTGCCATTGTTCGGCTTGTGCTGCTGCTGCTTCTTGAACAGCCGCTAGTCCGGCAGTAATTGCTGGTCCTGGCGCTCCTGACTGGATTAAAGCATCAACTACTGGAGTTGCAACCTCTTCAGTCCATCCGGTAGCGTTCTGGAAGCTTTCAAAGTCTTCCGGCATCACTTGGTCTGCACTCTCTGGCACACCGGCAGCTTCACGGAATCGACTCCAATCCTCATCGGTGGCGTCTGCTCCTGGGTAACTGACTGACTTTGCTCGCGCTGCCGTCTGGTTATCCTTGAGCATCTTTGCTAGGTCAGATGGACTCTTGCCTTTGAAGTTGCGGTTAATGTAGTCAGCATCGACGCTGTCGTTCTTAAACCGGTCTCCAATCTCTTGAAACCTACCATCTGCATCAAACATTCCTGATGCGTCAAAGGTTGGCGGGGTTGATGGGTCTGAGCCGTATTCTTCTGTAGGGTCAGCTACGGCAGCACCGCCGCCAGCATCTCCTCCTTCTTCGTTTCTAATCAATTCGTATTGTCTCATAGATTCTCTTCTGTAAATAGATCGCCATATTCGTCCTTGAACTGCTTCGCGCTCCAGTTCTCGCGTCTCCACTCAACTACCTGAGCTGACTTCCCGCCCATGCGTTTAGTGAAATATTCTGCCGGAGCATCCTTTTTAGACCGTTTTGTCTTAGGTTGCTTAATAGAAACCTCAACCTCTACTGGTGATGCGTCACCTATTAGATTTTCTAGAGTCTCTCGGAACTTCTCCTGCTTGTGGTGAAGACCTGTAACCTCGCCGTCTACAAGCGTGGCGATCTCTTTCATGTCGGTCTGTCGAATGAACTTGTCGCCAACTAGTTTAAATAGTCTTGGATCAATCATCTGGGTTTCTTGGTTTTAGGTTCTCTAGTTCTATGATTACGTGACGGCCACCTTCGCGTAGTTTCGCGGATGTCTCGTTGTAGTCGTCTTCTGCTTTGAACACCGGCTGGTCGAACTGAAATTTTACTTTCATCCATTCCAACAGCGCGTCCCCTTCTGTGGTAGACAGGAGAGTTTTAACAACCTTCCCGTTATGTGTATGTCTGTCCATTATTGCATCATGCCTTGAAGCTTCTCAGGATCGACCTGGCTGGCGTCCTTGGCAGCGCTGGCAGCTTGTTGAGCCATCATCATCTGCTGCTGTTGAGCCATCTCTGCTGCGCGGGCCTCGCGCTGTTCGATTACCTGTTGAAGATTCTTGATGACATCCTCAGAAATACCGTCATTGCGGGCGCTATCTCTAAGCATCTGGTCAAGGTCAAAGTTGTCGGCAAGCTCTGGAGCGATCTGAATCATTGGCATAATCCGCTCAATAGTGCGGTCAATAGCGTTGTTTTCGATCATCCTTATCGCTAGAGCAATGCGCGAGGTGAACTCAACCTTTGGAAGCGGCACGATACCGGCATTCATTGGGCCATCAGGGTAAAGCTTTACAGACTCAGGTGGGTCTGGGAACACTCCTTCATTAAACAGAAGCAGGAACACGTTCTGAAAGATTGGTGTTAGCTCTGTAGTGATCTGGTTGAAGTTAGGCAGGAAGCGACGAAGAGCAGCGTTTTCAATACTGGCAACCTCTCTGGCTGTCATCTGCTTGTCCTTCTGAGCTACAGCCTCAAATAGAGCGGCGTGGAAGAACCCACGGACCTGCTCTGTCACGTTCTCCATCAATACCATGCCGGCGTTAATGTCGTTGTAGAGCCTCATCTGCTCGGGCTTCATCCCGTTGCGCTCATCAAAGACTGTCACGCCATTAGGCCGTGTTGAGATCTCATCTACTGAGTCTGATGGCACTAGCCAAGGTGGTTTGACCTGGAGAGCTACGCCCTCGTGGACATCTCTACGGAGCTTGTTTAGCTCTCTCATTGCTGGTAGAGCCTTGGATGCTGGCGCTAGACCGTAATTGTAGTCGTTCCAGATCTCAGCTCTTGGTGAGGCGAATGGATAGTAATCATATCCACCTTCCTCTAAAATCATTCTGTCTTCTTTGCAGACGTAGATGCTGGCGAATGGCTTGTTCTTGGCTTCGATCCCGTTCTTGTTGCGAGGAAAGCAAGCATGGATCACGGTGAAATGAGTTTTCTCACCACCCTTCTTCATGTCATTTAATGACGCCTTGGCCTTCTTACCTAGATTGTCCTCGCCAAACTTATCTGCCATTTCCGAGGCAGTCATAGTCAGCCACCGGTATTCGGTCCGAATGTCTCCCTCGCCATCCTTCTCAATGGCAAATGTGCCTAGACGGTCATAACAAAACTTGAGTAGCTTCTTATTTCCTCGCTCAACATACAATGATCCAGTGCCACCGCATCCCATATCGGTGACGACCGGCTTGATTGACTGGTAGAAGTTACTGCGACCAAGAGCGGTTAAAGCTAGCTCAGAACATTTGTTATACCATTTCCGGCCCGCATCATCGACCTCGTGGTCATCTTGGGGCGTGTAGATCATCCATTTCTCATTTGACGAGAATACCTCGGCAATCATGCCGTTAGAGTAGGTATCTAGACTCTCAATGCCGGTAGTGTCATACAAGCCAGAGAATCCGGTAACGTCAGGCGACTGGGGAGTTTGCGTAAATATATCAAGCTGAGGCTTAAAATACTTCGCAGTCAGATCCCAGTGAGACTTAAAGGCATTAAGCTCACTCTCAAGCGAATCAGCCTTCCTGAGAATAGTATCTACGTTCTCGTCAATCATTGACCCTGTGCTGTCTTACTACCCGTCGAGTAATTTGGATTAACGGCTCCGCCTCTAGTTGACTGAGCATAGCTAGACTCACTCATGCTGCGTTTCCGCTTACGCTTGGCAATCTTCTTTGCTTCAGTGCGGCCAACGTCTGGTGATGCTGGGGGCGGCGGGGGAGGCGGAGGCTTTGGACTAAGGAATCCCATACGCGCTTATTACGCTTTTTGCGTAAATATGTCAACTATCTTTAAATATCAAGCAAGCGACACTTTAGTATCCAGATCCTGCATTGATGCGTGGCCTACGCCGGCGCTTAGCGTGTGACTGTTGATCTGTCAGCATATCGTGCAGCTCTGCCTCTGCTAGCATTGAGAATGCGTCAGATGGGTGAGACTCCCAACCGTGAGAGATCTTGTTTGTGATCCATCCCGTTCCATCGGTAGCTTCCTTGTAATGAAACTGGCTTAAAGCGTCCCTGAGATGCGTAGTTGGCTTATCTCTAAACCAAATATTCGGAAATGCCTTCTTGGTCGCGTTAATCCGCAGTTCCTTGTCATGCGTTCTAGGAATTGTCTGCACGTTTGACAGGCCAGCCTTCCGTAACTCCTCTGCAAATGTCAGTCCATTAGGCTGTCTAGCTGCCGAGTCATGTGGAAGTAAGTGACCGCCATAGCTAAATCCTTTGGCCTGCATATGACCTACACGATCCTCTAGCGTCATGCCGGCTGATATGTCGCAGTCAATGACCGTTCTCCTCATCCCATCAATCTGCCAATAGATGACAGCAGTGTTCTGTGGCGATCCGATGTCCCAAGTCGTCCATACCGGACCACGATTAGGCTCAAAGTCGCAAACATGACCTAGCCTCAGCGCATCTTCTACCTCTTTGGCGTAAATCGTGCCAGGTATATCAGATGAAAACGAGCATTCAAACTCCCGCTCAAACACGTTGCTCTCTCTTGTAGCTTTCATCCTATCTAGCTGATCAGGCGGGATAAGACCGCTTTCAGATGCTTTTAGACAGAGGGAGAACCACTCAGGGTCTTTGAGCGAGTGCTGGTAGACTCTCCAGAAGGCATTCTTACCCTTGGGCGTCCCAACAAACGTGGCCCAACCTTTGTAGTCTAAAAGACACGGTTCTATGACTGACTCCCACGCATCTGGTGGAATGTCGGCATATTCGTCCAATACTACACCATCAAAGTAGAGTCCCCTTGCTCGCTCGTAGTTCTCACCGGAATACAGCCCGATCTCTGCCCCGTTCTGGAATCGAATCCATAGCTCCGACTCGTTCTTGATCACACCAGGTATCTGATGAGTGAAGGTCTTGAGGTAGCTCCAAGCAATCTTTTTGGCCTGCGCTTGTGTGGGAGCAAAGTATCCGTAGCGCAAAGGCGATGATTTCAACCCTTTGCGCGTATGGGTGTGGCATTTAAGGATTAGATCCTGCAGACATCCGAAGCTCTTGCCGCCCCTTCGATGCACCACTAAGCAGGCCCTGTCCTCTGTCCGTTGTAGGTATGGTCTAACCCAGTTCCGAGGCTTCAGCGTTAGTCTAGTCTTGTTCGTCGCCATATGCGGTCATAAAATCGTTGCGAATATCGCTAACAGTGAGTTTCTGAAAATGATCCGCGCTCCAGCAAATGCCGAAGACGTTAATTTCTTTAGGAGTATCTGAAGCGATCATTACTATCATCCTCTCGCCCTCAGTAATCTCAGCAAATGAGGTGATGTTGTGGAAGCCTTCAGCCTCTAGGTAGCTCTCAACCTGGCCAAGCTTCTCAACCTCTTCAAATGTCACCTCACTCATCCTCTCCTCCGATCACGATCTCAATCTCTCCTGAGACCTCTACGGAGTGATCGTGCTTGTCTCTCCAATCCTCCTTAAAGCGGTTCTTCATCTGAAATATGTAGCTAGTAGAGTTAAATCCCTCAACCCCTCCAAACGTGGCCTCACGCCCTTTACGCTCCCACCAAGACAGCCCCTCCTCGTAAGCTCTTTTTAGGGCGTTAGAAAACTCAGGCTTCTTGTTGCCCCAATCCCATAGCGTCTCCCTTACGACTCCTAGCTTAGACGCGATCTCAGCCTTGCCCATGCCTTGCTTACCGCACTCAATAGCAATGTCGCAGAACTCTGGTTTGTATTTTGTCGGCCTACCTCCTGCCATGCTCTTAGAATAAGCACAAAAAACCGGCCTGAGCAACTAAATACTCAGACCGGTTGTTACACACTAATAATATGAATTAAACACAAAGCAGCAAGCTGCTCCAAAGGTTGTATCTAATTCTCACAAAGCGTCAAGGTGTTTTTACGGTTGTCCTCCGGCCCATGCCATAAGGATTAAAATGGCTACGAAAATAGCTGACTGAATGATCTCTTGGATGTTCATTGTGTTTAAAGTTCAATTTGTTTATATCCGTAGCAATCGGTCAAGTCGTCCATTACATGGGCAAACAGGTGAGCGTAGCGGCGGGGATCAAGGTAAATAATTGCTGTCTCGTCGTCCTCTTGGGTAAGCCACATTGTGTCGGCGTCAGCGTCATACCTAATGTAATCAAAATCTAGTTTTAGAGTCTTTTCAAACTTGCGAATTTCAATAAAAGCGATGTCTAATGGTGTTGTCATATTCTTAGTGGTTTGGTGTTTTAGCAAAATTTAATCCATTGATTGCCATTTAGCGCATGAGTATAATCGCCGCCAACTTTTGCGCGAAGTATAGTAAGCCCCTCTTCCTTCATTTCGCTTAATGCGTCTAAATCTCGCTTGGCGTCTTCAAAACATTTGTGGCTTTCTTCAACGCACCCGATGTATTCATCAGAATAAGAAACGATGTATTCGTAATCTTCATCAGAGCCGTAAAGAGCCGACTCTATCACTACGCGAATCTCGTCATAATCCAAAGCCTTCTTGATTGCTTTAAAGCTATAATAGCTAGGCAAGTGAGGCTTAACCATTGCGAGGTTAATTGCCCCTTTGCGGTCAATGATGTCTTCAGTTATCTCTCTGAGGTCTTGGGCCTCTTGGCTTTCTTTAATAATTACTGTCATGTCAGGGGGACAATGACACACTGATAACCAACGTCAACACCTATTTTAAACTTTTTTAGTTTTTTATTCTAAGGCGTGATTTCCTTTGCTTAAAATATCCCATGCAAGCGCTGCCACTGCTGGAACTTGTCCGTTTCCAATGGCTTTAAGTCTGTCCACCCTACAGGCCACCCCATTAGCCACTCTACCCAATTTGGGTTCAGAAGACCACCAGTTTGGTTTTCGTGATAAATCTGTCGAGGTAGTTGGTCTAACCGGTTTCGTTTTGTCCCGTCCTGATTTATTGAGCTTTTCGCCATCCCTGGAGAATCTTTCCAATCTCTTGCTGAAGGTGTTGGCCACATCGCCCTCCCAACCATTGTTTCTAGATTGGGATGCCGCTTTGGATTGTGGCAACTTTCTGGCGTTATCCTTGCTGCCATCGCGCTGCAACTTCTCGGTGTTGGCCATGATCCAGACTCTGTCGCGCTTGTGAGGCGCGGCAACGTGGTGCGCTCCCACAATACCCCATTTTGAATTAAACCCCATTTTGGCAAGGTCACCAACAACTCTGGCAAGACCTCTTCCCACAAGCATTGGTGAGTTTTCCACGAAAACGTGTCTAGGTCGAACTTCACCAATGATTCGCGCCATTTCTCCCCACATACCGCTTCGCTCGCCGTCAATTCCAGCTCCTTTTCCGGCGCATGAAATATCTTGGCAGGGGAACCCTCCGGTAATAATGTCAACTTTCCCTTTCCATTCTGTTCCATTGAAGGTTCGCACATCGTCCCAGACAGGGAATCTAGGTAAGAGGCCGTCAGCTTGCCGTTGCAGAAGAACCCTTCTTGGGTAGTCTTCGATTTCAACGGCGGCAACGGTTCTCCACCCTCGCAACATACCTCCAAGGATTCCTCCTCCAGCCCCTGCAAATAGTGCCAACTCATTCATTTATTAATTTTTAAAACGGGATCTCGTCAGCATCAGCAGTGCTGGCGTCTAGTGCCGCTGCTTTAGCTTTGTAAGCTTCGCCAGGATCGTTTGTGGCAGGCGAGGCGCTTTCGATACGCCATGCGACCAGATTGTTGAAGAACCTCCCGTCATGCTCGCGGCCTCGGATGTTGAAATGCACCGTGATCTCGTCGCCGACCTTGGCCTCGTCAATCTCTTTGATGCGATCCTTGACTAGCTCCAACTTAATGAATTGGTCAAATTTACCGTCGTCCACTTTCACCACAAACTCACGCTTAGTGAATCCAGAGTTAAATGTCTGCGTATCCCCCAGCAAATGGAGGCTTCCTGTTATTTTCATGCTTTCGCTCATTGTTTATTTTTATTGTTAATTCGTCTCGCTAATTCAGCCGGATCGTAATCTGGCGCTGCCGCGAGACATGGGCAGTCTGAAGTATTTCTAACGCAATAAGAAAAGGTCGCGCCTGGGTCATATCTGAAGCGGGGGTATCCGTCGCATTTAACGCAGGGCTTTAACGAAGCATAAGCCTCCCTGATCTCTCTATCCATTCTTAATATGATGAGTTAATCGCGCAACTTGTCCATCAGAATTGTGATGAATAAAGGCTTCAACGCACCTTGGGACTCCCACGTATCCTTTCTTGTGATGCCAGCTATCAGTGCCGGATGGCGATCTAATATGCTCAGCCGTCACTCCTATATAATCTTTCGCAGATTGCCATCTGGTCACGGATCGATGGTGCAGGTGATGTAAATAAATCGTCCTGTGCTTGGTAGCTGCCCACATCTCTGGCTCTTCTTGGGCCATGAGCAATGGCGTATCTGCCAGTTTCGCTCCATCCCCGTGGCTAAATCCGAGCATATTTGATCCGAATCTGACGTATTTACGATGATTGACCGATATGTCAAATGTGACGTTTTTGCTTTTTCGGAAATAAGCTTTGAGCGTTTGGGCGAGCATCCAACCTGCGACGTAATCGTGATTACTGGGGCAATGAATTACCGTGACATTAGCGTAAGGCAGCAGCCTCTCAATCGCCCTGACCATAAGATCTTTGCATTGGATGAAAGACTGCCACCAGAGACCATCCATGTCTTGAGGCGTTCCGGCTGTCGTGACTGGGCGCTGGCTGTCAATATGTAGACAATCGTTACCGATCACCATATAAACCTGGTCGATCTCCCAGCCTTGCGACATCCGCAGCAAGTCATCAATCCCGCGATCCACGCAGGCTACAGCCTCTCTTACGTTGTAGTTACTGCCCGTCTCTTCCTCAACCGCCAGCTTTCCAACGTGGATGTCCGATGGATCAAGTATTAGGCAGTGGGCATCTTTGATTTTCTTGCGTTTGAACGCTTTGAACTTTGGCGAGTATTTCCTGAGATCGGCCAGAACCGGCTCAAATAGCTCATCTAGGCTAAGGTTCTCAGCTTTGGAGAAAAGGCTGATGCGCTTTGATTTATACCAGAAATGCTTAACCGAGCTTGGCGATATGCCGGCCTCATCGCACTCTTCCATAAGCGCTGTCATTGCGCCGCCGGATCTCAGGCGTTTTAACACCTGCATCTCATCTTCGGTTAATCTTGGTCTAGGCATGAGTAAGTTCCATAATGTTAATATGTCCAAACCTTTTAGTGGCATGGAGGACAGTCCCGTGGTCTCTCTTTCTAAAGATTTCTGCTATCTTTGTTGTTGAAAATGTTGTGTGTCTTCTAATTAACGCCATCGCAATCATGCGCGGGTGAGCTATTCTGTTAGTTCGCGTATTGCTTAAGATTTCTTTACTAGTCAAGCTATATTTATCGCAGACACAATGTATGATGGCTGTCGCGGTATCGATATTTTCCTGATCGCTCATTTGTTTCGGTAAGATTTCCAGTTACAATTGACCACTCCACCAGTCTCTTCGGCTCTTGACCAAATAGATCTTCCGACCGCTGCCGCTGCCTCATTCGGTTTGTGATTCGTAATGATGACGGTCGCTAAAAGGTTGTCGTAGCGATGGTCAATAAGGTTAGTTAGCGTTCTCTGCTCCCAATCAGTTCCTGCTAGCTCGGACCATTCGTCCAAAATAAGCAGTGACACTTTCTTGGCCTGCTGGAGAGTCTCGCGGGCTTTTCCTTTTAACTGCCTATCATCTTCAAACTGTTGTTTAATTATTCCTAACAGGTCGTGAGTCTTAAAATATCGACTTCCTTGGTCACGCTTAGCTGCCATCTCAGCCCATTTGGTCGCTATCTGAGTTTTACCTGGCCCACGATCGCCGCATAAAATTAGCAAACAATCACCGCCTATTACTCGCTCCTCAAGCTCCAGCGCTTTCCCTAGCCCATCGCCGTGCATCTGCATTAGATTTGCAATGTGGCGAGCAGGAAAACCCCACTTTGCTAGCCAAATTTTTATCTCATTATAGTTCAGCGACATAGATTCCATTTCCTTCCGTTGTTGATAGCTGTTGCGCTTTATCAGCTTTTCCAAAGCTGCTTGGTTTTTTGTAAGCAAAAGCGTTGCGAGCTTTGTTTTTCCAGTTCTTGATTTTTTTACCATTCCCGTCATGCCAATTTGAAAGGACATATGTCTCGTATTGAAGTGATGCTGCTCGCTTCGATCTATTTTCAGTCCATTCTGGATTAATTTTAGGAAGTGAATTAACAAGGTAATCGGTAAACTCATTTAAATCGGGTTCAACAAACTCCTCTTTAGTAGTACTCTTACTCTTCTCTTTTCTTCTCTTCTCTGCTAACGTTTGACTAACGCTGTCACCGTTACCTTCTGCGTTATCTTTACTCTTCTTTTTAGCTACTCGTTTAGCTGTTAAAGCCCGTGTTTTCGACGTTTGCCCGTTGTGTCGCTCAAAATTAGGTAGAAACATATCATTACCATCAATAACCAACCAGCCCACCTTTACCATAGCCTCACTGAAGCCGGTAACGCCCGAGTAACGATCTAGTAACGCTCGCACCGTTAGCGGAGCGTTACCTTTTTCTGACTGATCATCAAACCAGTTCCAGACTCTTAAAAGTTTTCCAATGACTGCATCTGGATCAATGCCCAGCTCTCCTGCCATTTCAAATACCTCCGGCTTATCTAGTGTAGCCTTTTCAAATTTTATCCAATCTCCTGCCATGTTTTTATGTGTTTTGTGTTTTCGCGATCTCCGCCAGCATCTGGCCGGCGTTGTGGATTACGCATATTTGACCTTGCCAGGTCGAGTGAAGCTCCTGTTGAGCTTTAGTTAATTTACGGGCGCTGGGAGGCTTGGAGCCGTCCTTGATCTCAAACAGGTAGTTAAACCCATTTAAGCCCACAAGGATGTCAGGAATGCCCCTGCCAGCGCCCGATAAATCAAATACGCTAGCTTCGGGCAGAAGCTCCTTGAACTCCGCAACCACCTCTGAGTGATTGGCGTCTACCCTTTTAGCGTATCGCGTCATACTGTTTCTATAGTGTTTGCTAAATCTTTAGCGTAGGGTGTAGGATAGATCCTAATTTTTCTAGGCTCGCCAAACTTTGTCGATTTTATCAGCTCCTTGCGAAGAAGGTTCTTTTTAGCAAGATGGCTGACCGCCGTGTTAATACATCCACGGGTCGTTCCGATTACCGCAGCTAAATCTTCTGTTGAGATACCAGGTTCGCAGACTGTCGCTAAAACCAAAGACTTTCGGTAATATGTTGAAACACCTGCTCGCCTCCACCTTTCGGATTCAACTAGGTTTTTCATTGCAATAGTCATCGAATTACCACCTTTCCGAACAAAGCTTCTTTTACGTTTTTGGAAATTTCGCGGTATTCTGGGATGAAATCATCCTGAGCGCGTGAGACTACTTCCGTAAACTCGTCAGCTTTGACTTTAACAATTAAAGGATTTACTCCACGGTAATAACTCATAAACCACCACGTCTTGATTCCCGTGATAGCCATGCTCCAATGCACCTGTATTTTGTATTTTTTAGGCAAAACTCCCTGAATTAAATAATCGGTGTGTTCATCAATTCGGGGAGATTTTATTTCTAAGCCCATAGTGTATTCACCATTTTCATCCATAATCAATCCATCAGGGCTGCATCCGATAATCTTATCGTCACGGGTAACAAACCCAACCTCAGTGACCTGGTAGCCCATCATTGACTCAAAAAGCTCTCTGGCTGGGCCTTCATTTTCATGACCCCTATCAGTGTCAGCGTTCCCCATAAATTTATAAGGATCATCAGCATAACATTCTCTCGCAATTTGCTGAGCATACTTTAACCTGCTAGCTGATAGCTTACCGGTAGGAGTCAGGATATTACTAGCCTGAGAAGCCGTAGCCCGTCCAAGTCTAACTTTCTCCCAAGCTTCCGAGCCTTGTTTAATGTCGTCATGCACGATCATTTAGTTACCTCCTGACTAAAAAGATCTTCTGTATCAGGCTCGCTCTCGGTCTCAACAATATCCTCAAAAGGATTTACCGCAATTTCTCGTATTCCTGTAACCGGCTTGACCGGCGTTACGTCACGGAACCCAGCGATGTCGCGTCCTTCATCTTCATCATGGATACCGCCAAACCCAAAGGCTACGCGCCCACATTGAATGATCGATTTCCATTTAAGCATCCGGCGAGGATGTTGTTTCCAAGGCTCAGTGTTTCTCTTGACCTCTTCTAGGTATTCCCGATGCGTGGTAGGATGCTCACGATCCTTCCGGTGTATCTTGATTTCACACCAAGACCCATCCTCGGCCCACTCCTCGCTCATCCCGTTCATTTGCGGATGGTCGTTAATAATCCGAAGCCAGCCGTCAATAGAGACGATTGGAACAATTTCACCGCCCTTACCAGGAAAAGCGTAAAGCTCTTTGAGTAAAGGGTTTAAGCCGTAGGTATTAGCTACGATCACAAGGCTAGCAAACTGCTCATCGTTCTTGCAGCTCTTAAAAGCTGTAGCCTTTAAAATCTCAGCAGTGCGTTTTGAATTGCTGCCCAATCGCTCTGCAAGCTCTTGTAAAGCATTGCCCTTCTTTTGTTGTGTTATTTCGTTCATGTCGTTAAATGGAATATTTTGAAACGTGTTTTCCGTTCACGCTTATTCGCTCTGATTTTACTGGATGCCCATCGCGGCGTAGGTCTAAAACCCTTGCGGCAAGACGGGTGCATCCAAATTTTTTAAATGCCCCAAGTGTAGTGAGGCTTCCACCGTTTTCTAAATGCGCTAATATCTGACGCTTTTGTGTTTTGGTTTTCATAGTCCAAGGTTCTTTCTAGCTTGCGCGTAGGCGGCTTCTCGCGCCGCTTTGTATTCCTGGCTCTCATTAGCCCTGATTCGGGCCACTCCAGCTTCTATGGCGTCCCAGCGCTCACTAGGAGCGTATCTGGCTTTTCGTTCCTCGTCTTTAATAAGCGCGGCCTTTTTACTCTCTTCGTAAATGTCCATTAGTATGTCCTTTGTTTTGCGTTTAAAGCAATGTTGATTGCCTCAATTCTTTCAGCGACCTCGTATTCGCTCAACTCGTAATATCCGCCGATCAAAAGCTCCTTAATTTCAAGAAGCTCAAAATTCGGACGAAGATACAGCTTGTGAGCCATCTCTTGAATTCTAGCCTTCTCAACTGCTCGCGAGCTAGCAAACACCCACATAACGAGCGTGGAAAGACTAAGAAAGATCGCAGCTCCAATCATAAGCTCTTTCATTTTCTGGCTCCTTTTAATGCTTTGCTAAGCAGGTTCTGGACTAAGTCTTTAAGGCTTACTCCCTTTGTAACGGCAAGCACCTTAAGTGCCTGATGTGTCTCTTGGTCAACTTGTATTAGTTTCATTTTTTTAGGTCAGCCTTGCGCTGATAAATGAAACGTAGTCAAAAATAGAACCGAGTCAAATAAATTTCTTAAATTATTTTAATTTCGTGTTTTACGCCAAGTAATCAACTAGAGCATCGCAGTAGATCTGAGCTAGCTCTGACTCCATGCCGTCGAATAAAACCCACTCCTTAGCATTGCTAGCAAAAAACGGCTCCAGTATAGCGGCAGGTGGCTTTGTCTTTGATAAGAACCTGTAACCTCTACCTCCTTGGCTAATCGCCTTAACGCCTCTATCCTTCTGACCTGGCACAACCTCCGAGTGGATTTTACGAAATGCCTCTGCTAATTTCTGTCCTTCTTTACTTCCGGCGCAATACAGATATTCAAACCCGTTAGCACTAGGACTATGACAATTAAAATGAAGTTCAATCACGCAATCAAACCCCCAAGATTGTTCAGCTAAATACGAGCAGGATTTGTGATAGCTTTTAAATGGAGTCTCGGAAATAACTGTTGATGATATAGAACGCTCTGTAAGCTTCTCTCGTAGCTTTTCAGCCACGTATTGATTATAAGCCCACTCACTGACGTTGCCTCGGCTCACAGCGCCTTTATCGCCCATTCTAGAGTGGCCCACACAAATCAATACCTTCTTAATCCTCGGCTTTGGTTTGCGCGAGAAAATAGCTATTAGCTTTTCAAATATTGATTTCATTTCTGTCCGGTAATTAATGCACGTTGCCAGACATACTGACTATAATACTTCTGGCCTCTACCGATCATCGAAACCTCTTGAAATGTATAAAGCCGGCCATCAGTCAGAGTTATCACCGGAGGATCGTAGCTGCTCGCGTTTAATTCTTTTTGAGAGCCGTTCAATCCGCAAGACGGAAGCAGCATCACCAACGCTAGCCAGCTTATCAATTTCGTCTTCCAGGTCATCAATATATCTCCTCAGTTTTAAGTTTGTGTAAGCGACATAGGCTTGAAGCGCTGCTGTCAAAAGCTTCATCATTCGCCTTTTTTAAACCTCCGCCATTGGTTTATCAAAGAAAGTATTCCGATTAGCAGGGCTATGACCGCCGAAATAAATCCAACAGCCATTTCAAAGTAGTCAAAATAGGCCGAGATCGCTGACCATGAGCTGGCTATCATTCCGGTGATCGGGTGTGTTAAATGGTTATTCATTATTCTAGCTCACTTTGTGGCTCAGGCTTTATCGCCAGGAACTCTAGTTGAGTAAGCTCTTGGACACCCTCGGCATCTTCAAGCATCGCGTCGTCGTTAGCGGTGAATCTCCAGCAGTCGATGGCTATGAGTCGTCCACTGCCGTCGGTGGCTTCTGCCAGGTTAGCAACAGGTGGAAGTCCGGTGAGCGTTGTTCGTTGTTTGTTCGGATAGCCCCTGTCTGAGTCTACGGCTGCAACAAGTCCCGTGTAGAGTTCGTCGGGCTGAACAACATAGTATCGAAACCCTGTATCAGCGCGGGATTGCTCAATGTCTGTGAGTGGTTCTTGTTGTTCGTCCATTAGTCTATCAGTTCAAGTTCGTCGAGAAGCTCAAGGTCTTCTTCGATAGGTGGCTCCCAGCGTAGGCGTTGAAGATAAGTCTCAAGGTTAATCTCTTCGATACCCTCTAGGTCAAAATCGTCGGTCTCAAGGATGCCACTGCGCTTAACACAATACAGGCGGTCGCTGTTGGTC
>VMHT01220413.1_pt1 | contig 15103 bp, 6 predicted proteins | sample 4693611 | NCBI WGS metagenome assembly VMHT01 (sample SAMN12280063, study PRJNA550983) | marine metagenome | isolation source: seawater sampled from same location over 5 years 0.02-0.2 micron viral filtrate | place: USA: collected off the coast of southern California halfway between the port... ... | reverse complement strand
GTTCAAATGATGACGCTACAATAACAATACAAGACACTGGTGATACACCTTAAAATTAATAACAATGGCTAATAACTATACAGTATCAACATTTACGGCTATAGAAACTATAGGAGATCAAGTTGCTAATACAAACATGATCTCTTCGGGTATGTTAACAATAACTCCTAATGTGAGTTATGTTATTCAAGCATCAGATTTTTCAGTAGGCAGCTCACTACCTTCTGAGGTTTCTTCAGTAGCTTTTACTAATAGCGGAACAGCTAATGCTCCTGGAAATACGGTTATAGCTACTGTTAATTTTCAATCTTCATTTACTATAACTGGTGACATAACTTTAAACATAGATATTGATGGAGCGGCTACTTTTGTTGAAGTAGACACTGTAAACGTAGATGTAGGGCAAACTGTATTTGAAAATACTGACGCTAACGTGACCACTGGTATATCTGCAACAGGTGGAACTACTGTTAATGGAGCAGATAGCGGAAGTACTACTACTACAACTATTATAGGTGAAGCAACTCCAAATAAAGCCAAATTTATTGCCATAGTGCAATTAGATGCCGCTGCAAATTATTATTTTAGAAGACAACCATATTTTACTTATCAAAATATGGATGAAAGTATAATGCGCTTGTCTTTATCTAGCGTGGTAAGAGATAGTAATAATTTTATAACTAGATATATTTTTAATGTAGTATACAAAAACAATGTAGACACTTTTATTAAATCAGGCTCAAAGGCTATATTAAATTATGAAGTAAAAGCTATACCTTCTTTTACAACAAAAACAGAAATAGATAGAGTTAGTATTGTTGATACTAATGTTAGCAGTAATGGAGAAAATAGATCTATAAAAATACATGGTAGTGTTGGCGCTGAGTTAGACTTAACAGTAACAGACAAAACTGATGGTAAGTCTATATTAGATACTAATTTAGCAAACACAACGGTTTTAAATCCAATATACGGAAGCATAGATGCTTTAAACATTAAAATTAATAGTAATAATTTAAATAATATTAGAGGAAATGGAAATGAATATTGTTTTAATCAAGTTTTTCCTGCTTATAATTCTACTATATTAACAACGACGGTTGCTGGGGATTTAACTGGAGCTACTACGGCTACGTTTGCCGCTTTAACAAACGTCAGGGTTGGTGATAAATTAAATATAGTTATTGCTGGGGCCGGATTAAAAGGGATTGACAGTAGCGCTAATATTACAGTCACGGCTTTAAATAGCTCTACAGAGTGCGTGCTTTCTGAAGCAATAACTGTAAGCAATAGTCAAGCAGCTGTGTTTACAAGAGAACAAAGCTATGATGTAAACTTATTCCCTAAAAGAGACGTTAATGGTAACTTAACGACAACTTTAAACTCAAATATACCATCAACTTTGCCAACTTACACGATTAGTCAACACATGAATCCTAAGTTAAGATTATTAATAGGCACGGTCACCTCTGGTAAAACAATAGTCCCTGATCAAAGTGACCAGTTTTCTATTTATGCTATAGGAAAACCTAACGCTTTTCCTTCAGAATTAAGTAATTTAAGAAAAGCTCCTGGAACTTTGACTCTTAATGGAAGTGACTTGCGATCTCCTAAAACTTTTTCTATAAGTTATAATGTTACTCATGTTTCTGGAACTTTTTCTAGAACTGCTAATAATCTTGCTTGGTCTAGCGCTGAAGCTTTTAACTCTACTCCAACCGCTACTAGCTCAAGCTGGACGAACTCGATTCCAGAAGAAAACGGCGGAACGCACATAGAAATGGTAGGATTAGCAACTACTTTAGCTCATGGTGCTGCATCGTTTACTGTTACTGCAACTGTAGTTATACATAAATGGGGAACAAAAGATGTCACTATGGTTTTAGATTTAGATAAAATATATACACCTTCATAAAATTTTAATTATGCCTACATTTGAACTTACATTTAATGATTTAGAGTTTTTACCTTCTGTGCAAATTGGTGACATTGCTTTTTACGCTACACCAGCTACTGAGTCTGGTGGATTTCAAAGTGCAGCGCAAAGTGATATTGTTACCATTGGTGAAATAACAGGTATATTGCAAAATTCAAATAACGTAGATAACCTTTTTTTAAATCCTCAATTTACGCCTTATGAAGAGCAATTTGAAACAATAACAACTACGTTTAAAATAACGTGTGAGATCTCTGCAGATACACCACCACCTACAGAAACAGATTTTATATTCTTTGCTAAAGACAATAGAGCTAACATGTCTTCTATTTTAGGCTATTACGGTGCTGTTAAATTTAAAAATAATTCTACTGTAAAAGCTGAGATGTATTCTACAGCGTGCGAAATTGATGAAAGTAGTAAATAACAAGCAAAAAATGTAACTATATTAATGAGAAATTTAAAATTTAAATAATGGCGATTATAAATCCAATGATGATAGCTCAAGGAATTGGGCAAACTATAAGTGGCTTTGTTCAACAAAGAGCCATGAGACTAGAAAGAGACAGGCAGCGTGAGTTTGAAGACGAGGCTAGAGATGAAAGAAATAGATTAAAAGGTGTATATGAAAGTCTAGATACCAGCAATCCGTATGTAAATATGGAAAATGCTATGGAAGACTTAACTATAAACCAACAACAAGCTCAATTTGAAAAACAAACTTTTCAACAAAGCCAAGCCAATATTATGCAAACTTTACAAGGAGCCGCAGGAGGTAGCGGTATAGCAGCTTTAGCTCAATCATTATCTCAACAAGGGCAAATAGCAGCTCAAAAATCATCAGCTAGTATTGGCCAACAAGAATCAAGAAATATAGCAGCAAGAGCTTCTGAATCTAGTAGATTACAAGAAATGCAAAGACGTGGTCAGAGAGAAACTCAACAAATGGAGATGCAAAAAATTGGAAGTTTACAACAAATGAGTCAACAAGAAATGGTACAATCTCAACAGTTAGCTGCTCAATCAGAACAAGCTAGAGCTGCTGCTTTAGGTAACGCTTTAGGTGGAATTACTACAGCAGCCACTGGTTTTTCTGGAACTCCAGAAATGGCTGATAAAGGAGGTTATATACAAATATAATAATATGGACAAAAAAATTTATAATAGTATAATGCAAGAGCATAAAAATAGAGTACATCCTATAAGTGTACCTAAAGAGCAAATTGCTAATGCGTTGTATCCTTTACAAACAGAGTTTTTAAATTCTAGTAGTAATCTTGGTAGGCAAAAAGTTTTAGATAAAGTCGCTGACCTTACTAAAGAGGTTGGAGACATAGAAGATCTAAAAGATTTAGCATCTAAAACTAGCAATATAAAAAAATATGGTAGTAATTACCTTGGTAAAAAAAATAATTTTGCAAATACTAACGTTGACATCGTAAGTAATAAAGCTGAAATTAAAACTATTAACGGCATGCAGTACGTTAAAGTAAATGATAATGATCTTAAGTCTAACGTAATGCTAGATCAAGTAGATTTAATAGAAGGTAACTATATTTCTTTTCATGATTATAAAGATTTTTTAAAGAAAAATGAATTTGATTTTAAGTCTTCTGACGCTATATACAATATAATAAATACAATTAATGAATCTGAAAATTTTAATAGAGATTCTATTTTTAATAATTTAAAAAATAATATAATTGGCAGCGGTAATTTAGAATCATTAATAAACGATAATATATTTGGAAACAAAAGTTTTAAAGAAAATTTTATAGAAACTTTAATGGATGCTTCTTACGAAGATTTAGGGCTATCTGTAACTGAAGAAGAAATAAAAGAACTTGATCCAACTAACGATGGTAAAATTTCAATGGAAGACGCTGTAGTTATATTTGGTAAATTAACTGAAGATAAAAACCAAACTATAGATTACGTAGCTGAATACTTTACTAAATTTGCAGAACAAAATAGAACTAAGCCCAACTTACAAGACCAAAATAAAGAACAAACCGGATATGACCCATACGAATTTGCATAAATAATTATTAACGGGTAACTAACGAAACAGTTATGAAAAATTTAAAATTTGAAATACTAGTGGATGGTAAGCCAGAAGTAGCTTACGTACGTCCAGAAAATAAAAATAAATTCTTAGACAAATATCAAAATAGCTTCCCAAAAGAAGTTATCAACGCTGAAGAGTTAGATGTTGAAATCAAGTCTAACAACAAAGTTGATAGCCTGGGAAAGCCCCAAGGGACAGATCTGTCCCAACCAATTACAACAACAATAGATACGGAATTACCATCGGTAGATACTTCTTTGGAGTCTCCACAACGGTTTAATATAGAAGATACTGTAAAATCAATTACGCAGCCTGGTTATAAGCCAGAGCCAGGTTCTAGTTTTACTTATGGTCAACAAACGACTGACGGTGAGCCACCATTAATTGAAACAGATGATGATACAGAAGATAAAAATTTAGATTTAAGAGTTGTTGAAGAACAAGAAACAAAATTTAATAATCTTTTTAGCAAATACAATCCTGAAATTGATGGCAAGCGTAAATACTCTCAACAAGACTTTTTTGTAAAATTTTTAGAACCTAAATTTGTCAGCGCTCTAGCTGATCATACTAAACTATCATTTAAAACTGGTAATGTTACAACTTTAAATGGCATGTTTGAAAAAGATTGGGTTAATGCAAACATAGAAAAATATGGAGGAAAAGATCAATCTTTAAAATCTTGGAAAGAATTAGTTTTTTTAACAGAAATTTATAATCAAACAGCTGAGCTTAATAGGGATTTAAAGAGCTCACAAGGAATGACTCAATATAATGTAAAAGGATATTTTGATTACGAAAAAGAAAACATAAAAAATCCTATAGGAGGGGATCAAGGGTTACTATTAGACGTAGATTTAATAGATAAAAAAGATATAGTATCTGTTCCAAAAGTAGGAGGTGAGCTGTTTACATGGCAACTACATACTAAGAAAAAATCAGAAATAATGTTAAAAGATTTTGAGATTTATGTAGGAAACAGCTTAGTAAAAGAAAAATCTGATTTAGAAGTTAAATTTGAAAAAGAAAACAAAGATTTTTTTAAACAAAACAAACGTTTAAAAGAATTAAAAATAAATACATTAAAAAAAGTAGAAGAAAAATTTAAATTAGAAACAGAATCTTTTAATTCAATTGTAGAAAAAGAATTAGCTCCATTTAGAGATGATTTACTTAAAGAGTGGAATGAAAAATATCCTAAAGGTGCTTGTGATCCTGATGAAATGGGGTTTAACTTACATGACGATAACTGTTGGAATCCTGAAGACTTAGATAGATTTAACAAAAAACTTCAAGGCAAAGAATTAGAAATAAAAAATAAACTTCCTGGATATAAAGACTTATTAAAAGAAAAAACAATTTATCAAAACGATCTTTTTGAAGAAAATGCTTCTTATAGAAGATTTAAATCAAAACAAACAAAAGAGTATAATAATTTTATAGAAAAGCAATTTGAGAAATTTAAAATAGGTTATGTAAGAAAATTAAATTATTGGGATAAATCAGATTTAAATGGAATACTTAATTCAGTTCTTAAAGACTCAAAAGAATTTAGTTGGGAACCAGAACAAAAAAAAGAGGCTTTTAAACAACATTTAGATAAGTATTTAAGTAAAGATGGCGTTGTAATTGATAATGATGATAGAGATGAGTATCAGTTAGAGTTTTGGATGCACATGTACGACGCTCTTCAAGAAACGACTCAAGACAAAGAGACTGTGCTAGAAACGAAAGCTTTGAATAGGTTTGGTAAAATTACTTATAACAAAGAAATAAAAGTAACAGAAGAAACAACATTATCTCAATTTTACTTTGAAACGCTAGCTGATGAGTTTATATCTATGGCTGATAGTTCTATGGATAGAAATAAAGATGCTATTATTGTAAACAAAGATACTATCAACGTGTATAGCCAATCAAAAGAAGAAGCTACTTTAAACGTAGGGGTTACACCATCCATTTTTGTAAAATCTAAACAAAAAGATATAAAAAGCTTACCAACATCAATTGTGTCTGGCATTAAAATTAAAGATGGAGCTACTTACGATAAAAATACTAAAACCATAAATGGTAATAGAGAAATAGCTTGGGACGGAAAGCGTTGGTCTTTTAAACAAACTCATACTTATGAAATAAAAGAATATACAGAAGATCTTACTAGAATAAAAGAACTTCTTTATGATCAAATGGAAGAACGTGGGTTTACTAAAGAACAAATACAAGTTTTAGAAGAAGGTGGTAAAATAACTTTAAAAGCAAATCAAGTTAAATTTAGGTTTGATCAACCAAAGCTAAAGCGCGCTAAAAACGTAGTAATAAGCAAAGAATCAATAGACTCTCAAGTTGCTAGAATATTTCAAGAGCAAAACTTAAAACTATTACAACAAGTTCGTAAATATGGTTTTGATGTAAAAAATAATCCTGAAAATATTGAAGACGTAGGTTTTTTTAATGGCCTTACTAGTTTAAGATTACACGAGTATATTCCTATTGTTTCTGGGCTTGTAGACATGAACGATAAAAAAACTATAAAACAAATAACAGACAAAATAAGAGAAGGTGGCAAGGAAAGTTTATCAACATCTGAAAGATTATTAATAATGATGCATGGTATTAAAAATCAATCTAATGCTTGGGTTGAAAAAAATGCTTTAACTTCGTATAAAGCTGGTAGAAGCACTGCCCACTCTATTCCATTTCTTGGTGAATTTATTATAGGCTCACCAATTTTTACTGCTACAAAAAAGCTAGCAGCCACTGGTTTATTAAGTACTATAATAAAAAGAAATAGTGGTAAGATGCTTTTAGGTTCTACACAGGCCGCTAAAATAACTAGCGCAACTGGCAAGTATAGTGGCATGCAAAAATTTCGTATTGAGTATGTAAACAAGTTTGGCAGAAAAGCTATAATTAATAACAAACCAATAGATTATATTTCTACGATAGTTGGTTTAAACGCTCAAACTCTATTTACTGGAGCTCCACGTATAGCAGCTAGCACTTTTGAAAATTTAACTGAAGACGTTTTATTCATGGTAAGCTCTGAAGGCAATGATATATTCACAGCTTTTGATGAAGTTGGTAGGAAAATGGGGCTAAAGCCTATTGAAGAATCTATACGCAGCGCTTTGCTTAAAGGATATGGTATGCAATTTTCTGAAGTTTTTACTGAAAGAATAATTGGTGCTCAAGCTTTTAAATGGGGGTCTAGAGCTAAAAAAAGAATATTTGGCCCTGGTACTGTATTAGGAAGATTAACTAATGATAGCGATTTTTTAAATAAAATAACTTTTGCTCATCTTACTAGAAAATTAAAGCTAACTAATCTTTATAATAGACCTAGCGAAATGGCTAAGCAGTTTTTTAGAATGAGTAGTTATAACAGTGTGTTTGGTGAAATATTTGAAGAGTTTTTTAATATACCACTTCAAAATTGGATTCAAGGGGAAGGACCTATACTACAAGGTATACTTAAATATGACGAAAATGGTAGACGCATAGGTTGGGACACTGACACAATGGGTAGTATATCTATATCTTCATTATTTATGTCTGGTACTATGGCTCTTGGTGGAGCTGCTTTATCAGGCCCAACTAATATGCATGCTCCAGGTTATATTGTAAACTATAGAAGGTTTAACGAGGAGTATCAAGCAATGGCTTACTTAGAACAGCTTAAAAAACAAGGTAGATTACATAATGATATAGATATTGAAATTACTAACGACTTTAGTGCTACAACAAACTTTAGAAAATACTTAAAGAAAGAAGGTTTAGATCCTAATACTGTAAAAGATAAATCTTTTAAAAGAATAGAATCAGCTAAAATAGCTGCTGAAATAGAAATATTAAATAATACAGAAAGTGTAGAAACTAGACAAGAAATAGAAAACATTAACAATGAGCTAAAAGAGCTTACAAATGCTCCCGCTCAATCTCGTGACATGAATAGCATAAACGCTCTTCAATTAAAAAAAGAAAAACTACTTAATAATACTAAAAATTTTTTAAAGAAAGATAAAAACTCTATATTTAGTACAAATAGAAAATTTTACAAAAAAACAACAAAACAAGTTCAAAAAATTATAAAACAAATATCTAAGTTTTCAGATTTAGAAATAGTAGAAACTTCTAATTCTATAGGCGCTGAAGGAGCGTATTTAAGTGAGCTTGGCCTTGAAAGAAGAAACGATGGTAGAATTTATTATAAACCAGGTGTCAAAAAAGGATCTTTTGACGAACAAAGCCAAAGAATAATTAGCGGCGATAACTTTATTAGTATTGAAAACTTTATAGAAGAAGCTAGAACAGCTCACGGTTTTCATGTAAACAATAGAATAACCGGTAAACAAAAATTAATATTAAACGAAGATTTAGCTGTAACTCAATCGGGATCTAACGTTGCCGCGCACGAGCTTTTCCATTTTTATTTAAATCAAATGTTAGGTAATAACGTAGAAATGAGATTAGCTTTAGGTCAGTCTTTTATGAAATATGTAAGTTCTATTAACCCTAACGCTGTTAGAGATTCTGGATTTAGAGAAAGACTGATGTCTTATCGTGGTAAGCCTTTAGCTGAACAGAGTGAGGAAGCTATGACTATATTTTTAGATGCTATATCTACTGGCGCCTTACAATTTAACGAAGGAACATTTACTAAATTAGGTGATATATTTAGGCATATAGGTGGTAAGTCCGGGGCTGATATAAAGTTTAAAAATGGTAGAGATGTTTATAATTTTATAAAAGAGTTTAAACAAAGTATTAAAAGAGGTAAGCTTTCTGATAACTTAATGCAAGCCTTTGATAACAAGTTTAAATTTGATGTAGGTGGGGAAATACAAAAGTTAATAGAAGGAAATGAAAAACAAACAAAAACTCAACAAACTGGTGATGATGTATCAAGTTTATTTTCTAAACCAATAATAGAGGCAGCTAAAAAAAGAAGTAGAAAAGAAATAAGACAAGAAAACAAAGAAATATATGATGAAATAGTAGAGTTACATGAAGTTTTACAACAAGAAAACCCAAACATAACTTTAAAAGAAGTGTTTAATTTACCTGAAAACAAAAACTTAAAGCAAGAACTTATAGAAAATAATTTAGGTTTAGCTATAGAAAGAGCAACAGTTGCAGGTAGGGTAGGTAAAGGCCTTAATTTAGATGAAAAAAAGAAAATTGGTTTTAATGAGTTTTTAAGTGGATATCTTACAGAGCTAACTGCTTTAGCAGATACTTGGAACCCTGCTGAGAATAATAGTTTTGGTACTTACGCTGGAGGTCTATTAAGAAAAAGGTATGGGCAAATATTAGATAAAGCAAAAAGCTCTTTAGACAGAGAAGGTGGGCCTGGCACTGTAAGTACAGATCAACAAATAGATGGCGAAACTATAGAAAAACAAATTGCAGATCAAACAGATAGACGTATAGAAAACTTTGAAAGCCAGCCTGTATTAGAACAGCAATTAAGTATAAAAAATAATAGAGTAAAACTTGCACCAAGATTAAAATTTGTTAGAAACGAAATTGATTTTAATGAAAAAACAAATAACTCTATAAGCAAAGTTGTTGATAAAACTAATTACCAAACTAAAGGCAAGTATTATGAAGACGTATTAGAAGACATTGCTGGCCAAGTAAATGAAAAAGCTAGTACTCCAGCGGGTGTAACGCCTACTGGCAAAGCGTTTGGTGTACTAGACGCTATAGCTAAAAATGAATTTAAAGTAGACGCAAAAGCAATATTAGCTAAGCCTTATAATTTACCTATAAAAGATTCTAAAAATATAAGAGAGAGAATAGCTTTTTTAGCAGAGACTGATAATTATTTTTATAAAGACAGAGGAAAGTTACAAAGAGTCAGAGCTAGAAATGCTGAAGAGGCTTTAGTTATAGCTAAGCATAACACAGGTAATTTAAAAATGAAATTATCTGATTTACAAAGAGATGAAGTTGGTGGTATAAAAGGTATTTTAAAAGCTGCGTATACACCACTGCAGTATAATCAAAGAACTAAAAAGTCTACTAAAATAAATAAAGCAAGCATAACGGCTTTATACCAAGACATGAACTTAAGAGTTCCTAACATAAAAGGAAAAGCGCTTAATGTAGATAACATGACTGAAGCTGATCTTTTAGCTTTACATGGTATTAATCCAGACTTTACACTAATGCCGCATAATAGAAAATATGATGGGTTGTTAAAAGGATTTATAAAACAAAGTTCTGTGTTTGCTTTTAATCAAGCGGTTAGAGAAACGCAAGGTCAAGAAGTATCTGATATAGCAGAAGGTAGGCCTGGTAGTGCTGTTATATCTGGACAAGTAGATGTATTTTTTAGTAAAAAAGACAGTGAAATAGCTAAAAAATATAAACAAAGTAACACATATTATGAGATAAACAGCATAGATAATGTTAAAAGATATATTAACGTTGACATCCCTAAAATAATAAACGTGTTTAAAGACTATCCTGGGTTGTTAACCGCTAACGAGTTAGTAAACGGATTAAATGCTATAAAAAATCCTGAATTTAAATATGAGTTAAGAAAAGGAGCGCAAAGCTATACAGAGCTAAAAGTTAGAGGCAAATTTCCTAAAAGAGATTTTGCTAAATTTGTTGGTAATACAGCTTCTCAAATGAACCCTGTTAAAATAGCAGAGTTTAATAGACAAGCTGAAATTAATTTTGATGCTCATTGGACAGCTATTGACAAGGCTTTGCAGAAAGATCCTAGCTTATTAGGGCCTATATTAATTTATTTAAGTAATGCCATTAGTTCTAAAACACATATTCATAGATCTGGCGCTAAATTTACATATTACGATAATACTACAAATGAAAAACTTTATTTAGAGCATGCTTTACAAAACGTAAACGCTTATAGAACTCTTATTGAGGCTTCAATGAATGATAAAACTAAAAGTAGAAAAAACTTTAAAGCGGCATTTAAACAACTTAAAAATAATTATAATTTAATGGCTGTTCGTAAAGTAGATAATACTAAATTAGATAAAGCAAAATATCCAGATGCAAATGGAAACTTAGTATCTTTTAAAGACAACATGGGATTAAATTGGAATATATTTGATAACATTTGGACAGAAAGATATTTTAATGAATTTGTAGCTAAAATGTTTGGTGGCGGAAGTTATGGTATAAATCCTAATAATTTAACTAATCCACAAACAGGAAAAACTTTAGCAGAAGATTTTAATATTAATGTTGATGGTAGTTTTAGATTTTCAAAGCCTGCTATAGAAATTAAATCAAAACAAAATTTAAATGACGCTTTTGATAATAAAATTAAGTTTAGTAAAACTGGACAAACAAGAGGCATGTCTACTTTTGATTTTGATGACACATTAGGATTTACAAAATCTGGAGTTAGAGTAACAATGCCAAATTTAGATGGTAAACCTAAGCCAAAACGTAAAGTTGTGTTTTTAGCTGGTGGAGCTGGTAGTGGTAAAGGTAGTATAATAACGAAACTTGGTTTAGAAAAACAAGGATTTAAAATTGTAAACTCAGATATATCATTAGAATGGTTAAAGAAAAACTCAGGCTTGCCAGCAGATATGAGAGATTTAACTAAACCGCAAAGAAGTACACTTGGTAAGTTAGGCGCTGAATCTAGAAAAATAGCTAGACGTAAAATGATGAAATACCAAGGTGAAGGAAATGGCGTTATTGTAGATGGTACTGGTGGTTCGGCTAAACAAATGCAGAAGCTTGTAGATGAATTTAAAGACAAAGGGTACGATGTTAGTATGATGTTTGTAGAAACCTCATTAGATATAGCTTTAGAACGTAATAGAAATAGAAAAGAAAGGTCGCTGCTTAGTATAATTGTTAAACGTAATCACGAGGCTGTTCAAAAAAACAAATCAGGATTTAAAACTTTGTTTGGTGAAAGATTTATGGAGGTTAATACTGACAACATGACATTAGAGGCTCCAGTTCCAGATAATGTTGTAGAGCAAATGAATGATTTTGTTTCTAGTTATGAAAAACGTAGAATAGATGCCGCGGAGTTTGCTGAACAAGGCGATGCTATATTAGAACAAGGTGGTAAATTTGACTTTACAGAGTTTAATAACGTTGTAGATGGTACGCCAGGACCATTACTAAACAAAGCAAAAGAAAGAGCAGCTAAGTTTGGAACTAAAGATATGTTTGTTTTAACAGCTAGACCTCAAGGTTCTGCTAAAGCTATACATGAATTTTTAAAATCACAAGGTTTAGATATACCTATAGGAAATATAACTGGGTTAGCTAATAGCACAGCTAATGCTAAAGCTGAATGGTTTGTACAAAAATTTGCTGAAGGATACAATGATATGTACTTTGTAGATGATGCGCTACAAAACGTTGAGGCTGTTAGAGATGTTTTAAATCAATTAGATGTTAAGTCAGACGTTGTTCAAGCTGAAATTAAATTTAGCAAAGCAATGAACGACGGAATTAATGAAATGATTGAGCGTAAAAAAGGAGTTGATGCTAGTAAAATATTTTCTCAAGCCGAAGCTAAAAAGCTTGGTAAAAACATAGGTAAGTTTTCTATATACATACCGCCGTCAGCGGAGGACTTTAAAGGTTTATTATATTATTTTTTAGGCAAAGGAGAGCAAGGTAATAAAGACATGAAGTTTATGGAAGAAAGCTTGTTAAAACCTTTCGCTAAAGGTATTAGAGCTTGGAATACATACAAACAAAATATGAGCGACGATTATCTTAATTTAAAGAAAGCTATGCCTGAGGTCTCTAAGTCTATAAATAATAAAGTGCCTGGTACTAATTTCACAAACGACACGGCTGTAAGAGTTTACTTATGGGATAAAAATGGTTTTGATATACCTGGGATATCTGAAAGTTTAAAAGCCACTCTTGTAAATCACGTAAAAAATAATAAAGACTTAATGACGTTTGCAGACACGTTATCTACTATAACAAAAAGAAAAGATGGTTATGTAGCTGCTGGTCAAAACTGGTCTGTTGGTAGTATTGGTAGAGATCTTATAAAGGTTGTTAACAAAGTTGGTAGACAGGAGTTTTTATCAGAATGGATAGAAAATAAAGATGTAATATTTAGTACTGACAACTTAAATAAAATAGAAGCTATATATGGAACAAGATTTATAGAGGCTTTAAATAATATATTATACCGTATGGAAAACGGTGGTAATAGAAAAATGAGTAAAGACAGAGATGTAAACTTTATGGTTAATTGGATTAACGGAGCTGTTGGTTCTATTATGTTTTTTAATACTAGATCTGCACTACTTCAAACGTTGTCAGCTGTTAACTTTGTAAACTTTAGCGACAACAATGTATTTAATGCAACAAAAGCTTTTGCTAATCAACCTCAGTTTTGGAAAGACTTCGCAATGTTATTTAACTCTGATCAACTAAAACAAAGAAGAAGAGGTTTACAGACAGATGTATCTGCTTCTGAATTAACTAAATCGTTTAAAGAAAATGGTAATTCATATGAAGCTGTTGTTAACTTTTTGTTAGAAAAAGGATTTTTACCTACGCAGATCGCGGATAGTACAGCTATTGCTTTCGGTGGTGCTAGTTTTTATAGAAACAGATATAATAAATATATTAAAGAAGGCATGTCTGCTAAGCAGGCTAACGATCAAGCTATGTTAGACTTTCAAGAAATAGCAGAAGAAACACAGCAATCATCAAGAGAAGATTTAGTTTCTAAACAGCAAGCTAGTATATTAGGTAGATTAGTATTAGCTTTTCAAAACGTGACAATGCAGTATGGTAGGCTAACTAAAAAAGCACTATCTGATTTAGTTAATCGTAGAGGTGATACAAAAACTAATATATCTAAAATAATATATTACGGTGCCGTGCAGAATATAGTATTTGCTAGCTTACAATCAGCATTAGCATTTTTAATGTTTGGTGGTAGCGATGATGAAGAGTTAATTGAAGACAGAACTAGAAGAACTATAAACGGAGCGTTAGATTCGTTCTTACGAGGACTTGGTATATATGGAGCTTTAGGTTCTGCTTTAAAAAACACAGCTTTAGCTTGGCAAAAAGAATCTGAGCTTTCTCAAGAAGGTAAAGGTTTTGGTAGGGATGCTAAATGGAATATAGCTCGTGAAGCCCTTAGTTTGTCACCACCGATAGGTAGTAAAGTTAGAAAGGTAGTAAATGCTTATAGCACTAAAGAGTTTGGTAGAGACATTAGTGATAAATTAAAATTTAGATTAGAAAATCCTAAATTACAAGCAGCAACTGGTATTATAGAGGGTATAACAAATATCCCACTAAACAGAATGTTAAATAAAGCTAATAATTTAGAAGAAGCTATAACAGGACAGCATGAAACTTGGCAACGTGTAGCATTAATAGCAGGTTGGAATAAATGGGACATTGGTATAAAAGATGAAGAAGTAGAAGCCGCAAAAGAAGAAGTTAAGATAGAAAAGAAAGAAAAGAAAGAAGTAGAAAAAAAAGAAAAGAAAATAATAAAAGAAAAAATAAAAGAAGAAGAAAAGAAAAAAGAAGAAAAAAGAAAGAAAGACGAAGGTATAAAAACACTTCGTTGTTCTGGTACAAGATCAAATGGCGAAAGATGTAACATGAGAGGTGAAACTAAATCTAAAAAATTCTTGTGTGTTTATCACAAGCCGTTTAAAGATGGCGATGATTTAGATGGTGATGGTAAAAAAGAATATAGATGTACAGCAACTAAATCTAATGGCAAAAGGTGTAAAAACAAAACAGAGAATGAAAACAAAAAGTGTTATGCTCACCAATAAATGTGTAATTATAATATAGAATCAAAACAAAAAAATATGATTAATTGGATAAATTCCTGGAGAGCAGGTAACAAAAAAGAAGTATATGAATTAACGTTTAGACTAGGAACATGGACAATGTTTGAAATAATGTTTTGTCCTTGCTATAAGTGTAAAAACAAAGGCGTATGTTCTAGATTTAGATTTATGAAATTTAACTTTGGATTTGAAATATAATGTGTCCTTGCCCAGTCTGTGTAGCTGTAGCGGTTATTACAGCAGCAGGAATAATAAAAACAATTAAATGAAATGGATAGGTCAACATATATACGATTT
>VMHT01040460.1_pt1 | contig 15103 bp, 15 predicted proteins | sample 4693611 | NCBI WGS metagenome assembly VMHT01 (sample SAMN12280063, study PRJNA550983) | marine metagenome | isolation source: seawater sampled from same location over 5 years 0.02-0.2 micron viral filtrate | place: USA: collected off the coast of southern California halfway between the port... ... | reverse complement strand
TATATGAAAAGTATACTAGAAGAAGCAGATCAAATTATCAATCACAGAAGCGAAGAAAAAGAAAGACAATATGGCCCTTTCAGTGAGGGTATGGATAGAGCAGCATCTATTTTCAATGGCATGACTGGCTTAGAAGTTACAGGCAGAGAAATGTACATGGCCTTAATCGCACTTAAATTTTCAAGAGAAAGTTACAATCATAAAAGAGATAACCTCCTAGATGCAGTTGCATATATTCAAGGATTAGACAATTACTTAAACGAAAAAGAATGAAAATATTATTTACAGGCTGTACAGCCAAACAAACAGATGACAATGCTTGGAAACGAGCAAGAGTTAAAAGAATAGATGATAGTAGTATTATCTGTAATTCATTAAGAAAACAAGGTTACACAGTAGATCGTAAGAAAGTTAAATGGGGAGATGACCTTTCAGAATATGGACTTGCAATTGTAGGTCTTGGTCAATTTGGTTCTAACAATTATTCAGGAGAAATATTTAATGCATTATATGCAATTAACACTTGCGATAATGTTATTGTATTTCATGAAGATTGGAAAATTGATGGTACTATGAAATCATTTAAGTCAATGTTAGACAATGAAACTTATGAAAAGACTATAGCAAAGAAATGGAGTGACGGGAGACATTTTTATGGTGGAGTTGATAATCAACACTTTGATAAAGATATTGCAAGACAGGTTATTAAAGACGTGCTAGATGGTAAATATGATGCACTAATACCGGCATTTGATTGGGGTAATAAACAACTTGTTAGAGATATTATTGGTAGTGAGAATATTTATAATGTAGATCTTACACCTTATGTCCTAGAGAATTGGAATATTTCAACAGACTATTATTCTCAAGTAAAAGAAAGAAAACACATGTTAGCATCTCTTGTAGATCATAGACCATGGGTGAGAAGAAATAAATTAACATGGCCAGTAGATTATTTTGGAGCCAAGAGTATTAAAGAAGCTAAGCAATTAAAAACAGAAACAGATGTGTTTGAAGCTTGTGGAAAGTATTGGAGTATTCTTTGCCCTGAATATCCACATGCAGGAAGTGGTTGGTTTAGAATTAGATGGGTTTATGCGGCAATTCAAAGATCAGTGTTGCTTTCAAGTCAAAAAGATTTAGATGCATTAGATTTACCTAAAGTTAATGTAGAACAATTAGGAGACGCCGAATTAGAAGATTATGCAAATCAACTTTCAGAAACTGTACTTAGTTATATGTGGACAAAAGATGTTTTCGACACAAAAATTAGAGAAATCGTAGAGACAGTTGGTGAAAATCTTTCAATTAGTTCAAAACCTACCGTTGGAATTAGTAAACAAACTGCATTATTCTAATAAAATTAATAAACAATGAAATATTTTTTAGAAATAGGAAGCTGTGATTTTAATACATTAAATCACTTCGCAAATTATAAATGGAATGGATGTATAGTAGATCCAATGTCAGAATATTTAGATAACTTAGAAAAAAAAGAAGGAGTAAACTATGTAAATGCTGGAATAGATCGCGAAGATGGGGAAAGAACTATTTATTTTGCCCCTAAGTCAATAGTAGACCGCGATAAAGATTATGCAGGAATGAGTACTTTTATTTCAGGAAAAGAAAGAGGATATGGTAAGAAACTTCTAACAGAATCAAAAATTATTAAAACAATATCATTTAAAACTTTATTTAAAACATACGATATTAAAAAAATTGATTTTTTAAAAATAGACACAGAAGGATATGATTTTGAAATATTAAAAATGTTTCCATGGGAAAAAGAAGAATTAAATCCTAGTTTAATTAAAGTTGAATGTAAACACCTTGATAGTAAAGAAATGAAACAATTTTTAAATATTAAAGGTTATCATGTTTTTATTGAAACAGAAGACATATATGCTATAAAATTATAAAGAACAAAAGAAATGGCAAACGAAGATAATCAATGTGCAGATTTAGAGGTTAAAGACCACTACTCAGAAGGTAAAGATACTTTCGGCATGATTTACAATAAACAAAGAGAATTACAAAGTAGATTAGGTTTAAATTATGAAAACCTAACACTTAAAGAAATTGCAGAAATGTGGATGGTAAATAAACATGCAATGTCAGATGAGCTCAATGAAATGTTTGATGCCTTAGGCGGTATTAATGATGGAATTGGTTCAGCTGCTTGGAAATATTGGAAACAAGATAATAAAAAAGCAGAATCAATGACAGTTGCAGATTTATCAGAAGCTGATAGGTTAGAATTATTTTATGAATGGATCGATGGCCTTCATTTCTATATGAATTTTGCACTTGCAATTGGAATGACTAGTGAGGATATTGTCAACCTTTATATGGCAAAACAAAAAGAGAATATTAACAGACAAGAAAGAGGATATTAATGCTATTAGATATTGAACAACGAGAAAAAGAAGTAATTGTAAGTTATTATAATAAAGAAGGTGAAGTAGCCTTTAAAAGATACCCAGTTGGTCAATTTCAAAATTGGTATGTTACAGATGAGAAAGATAGATACAGACATGAAAACGCACAGAATTGGGATGGTCGTCCTGTAAAGTTGTCAAACGCAAGACAATACAATAAGTTTTCATTAATTTATTTTATCGATCAACTACCTAAAGAAGACAGAGATGAGATTCTTGCATATAATAAACCAAGAACATATTTCGTAGATATTGAAACAGAAATTGTAGATGGCTTCCCAAAACCTGAAGAAGCTAAAACTCGTATTCTTTCATTCTCTATTATTACGCCAGAAAGAAAGGCAATTGTTTTAGGCCTTAAAGATTTAGAAGATGTTAGTGGCATGGAAAAAGATACTAACGAATATTTTAAAACATTAGACTCTGATTGGAGTCTTTCTTATTATAAGTTTAAGAATGAATATGACATGGTTTATAATTTCATTCATAAATTTATGCCTAAGTTTCCAATGATGACAGGTTGGAACTTTATAAACTATGACTGGCAATATATTGTTAATAGATGCAAAAGACTACAAATCGATATTAGTGAAGCTGCAAAGACAGGTGCAGTAGACAGAATGGATGGTAGACCACTTCATATGGGAATACTTGATTATATGCAATTGTATGATAAGTATGATCGTTCTGTAAAGGTTAAAGAATCAAATACTCTTGATTATGTGTCTGGCCAAATTGTAGGTTTAAAAAAGATTAAATACAATGGCGGTTTACAGGAATTGTATGAACAAGATTTTAGAAAATATATTTACTACAACATTGTCGATTCATGCTTAGTCTATTATATAGACCAGAAGATTAAGGCAATGGACGTTCTCTTAACCCTTGCAAATATTACACAAATGCCACTCTATAAGGCAGCAAGTCCAGTTGCCATGACAGAGGCATTAATGGCAAGAAAGCTTAAAGAACAAAACAAAATTATCGCGAGCGAGAGAAGAGATGATAATAGAAAAGATGGTAGCTATGCAGGTGCTTTTGTAAAAGAGCCACTTGTAGGTTTTTATAGTGGAGTAAGTGCATTTGACTTTGCTTCCCTATATCCTTCAATTATGAGACAATTTAATATTTCTCCGGATTCATTTGTTGAAAAAGTAGAAAAACATAAAATAAAAGAAAAAAGAGAAAATAAAGATTATATTGTTTGTGAAAACGGTGCAGTTTATACAACAGAAGATTCTGTCCTGAAAAGAATCCTCACAGACTTGTATAGCCAACGTAAAGAATATAAGGCAAAATCCTTTGAGTATTTTGAAAAGGCAAGACTAATTCGAAAAAAAATTAGTCAGTTAAATTAGCCAACTTTTAAGTTATTCGAGATATATAGATTATCTAAAGAATAACTTAAACAAATGGTCAAAATTGGCCATTTTTTGTTTTTAATAGGTTATTAACCATAATAACCGAGTAGTGTAAAATTTTTAAAAAAATTAAATTAAATATGAGCATTTTTAAAGAAAGAATAGAATACAAACCATTTGAATATCCTGAATATTATACAGAAGGTTGGCTTCCACAGGCACAAGCATTTTGGCTACATACTGAAATTCCAATGCAAAGTGATATAAAGGATTGGAAAGAAAACTTAATGCCACATGAGAGAAATCTTGTAGGTAATATTCTTTTAGGCTTTGCTCAAACTGAATGTGCGGTTAGTGACTATTGGACTACAATGGTTACTCATTGGTTTCCAAAACATGAGATCAAACAAATGGCCATGATTTTTGGTAGCCAAGAAACTATTCATGCTACTGCATATTCTTATTTAAATGAAACTTTAGGTCTTGAAGATTTTGCTGCATTCTTACATGAGCCTACAATGGCAGATAAATTTGAACATCTTTCAGGAGTCGATTCAGATTATACTCACGAAGATTTACAAAAAAATCCAGCAGCAAGAAGAGAAGTTGCAAGAAGTTTAGCAACATTCTCAGCATTTGCAGAAGGAGTTTCACTCTATAGTTCTTTTGCAGTTTTATACTCTTTTCAAATGAGAAACTTATTAAAGGGAATTGGTCAACAAATGAAGTGGTCAGTTAGAGACGAATCATTACATTCAAAAATGGGTTGTAAATTATTTAGACACATGTGTAATGAATATCCAGAACTTAGAGATGAAGTTAAAGGTGACGTAATTAGAGCTGCTGAAATTATGGTAGAAATGGAACATTCATTTATTGATAAAATATTTGAAATGGGAGATCTTGAAAATCTTAAAGCAGATGATCTTAAAAACTTTATTTTAAGAAGAGCAAATGAAAAACTTATTGAATTAGGTTATGACCAACATTTTGATTTTGATGTAGAGTCAGCAAAGGAACTTGATTGGTTTTATCATTTAACAGGAGGAGTAGAACATAGTGACTTTTTCGCAATTAGACCTACTGCGTATTCTAAAGCAGGTGAAGATGAGGTCTGGGATGAAGAAGCAATTTTTTAAATATATAAATTATGGAATTATTTGTAGAACAAGAAAGCTCACCTAAAGCAGATAAAATTGCTGAAGAATTAGGTTGGGTTAAAGGCACTGACTATCCAGTTTGGGGCCACACTGAAATTTATCTAAAGACAATTTCTAAAGGATATTGTATGCAAGGCGAAACTCCAAAAGATGCTTATTGGAGAGTAGCAACTACTATTGCAAGAAGACTTAGAAAATCTGATATGGCTAGTAAGTTTTTTGATTATATTTGGAAAGGCTGGTTGAATCTTGCTTCTCCAGTTTTATCAAACACGGGTACAGAAAGAGGATTGCCAATCTCTTGTTTTGGAATTGATGTTGCAGATAGTATTCATGATATTGGTTCTAAGAATCTTGAAATGATGTTACTTGCAAAGAATGGTGGAGGTGTAGGAATTGGTGTAAATCAAATTAGACCAGCAGGTGCTGAAATTACAGACAATGGAACTTCAGATGGAGTTGTACCGTTTTGTAAAATATATGATAGTACAATTCTAGCAACAAATCAAGGTGCAGTTAGAAGAGGAGCAGCGTCAGTAAATATAGATATTGAACATGATGATTTTTGGGATTGGTTAGAAATTAGAGAGCCAAAAGGAGATGTAAATAGACAATGTTTAAATATGCACCAATGCGTAATTGTCAGCGATGGCTTTATGCAAAAGGTACAAGATGGCGATAAAGAAGCAAGAAAGAGATGGACAGCACTTATTAAAAAGCGTAAAGCAACCGGAGAACCATATATTATGTATAAAGGAAATGTTAATAGAGCAAATCCTGAAGCATATACGAAGAATGGTTTAAAAGTTTACATGACAAACATTTGTTCTGAAATTACATTACACACAGATGAAAATCACTCTTTCGTTTGTTGTTTAAGTTCATTGAATCTTACAAAATATGATGAGTGGAAAAACACGGATTTAATTAGAACAGCAACGTGGTTTCTTGATGGAGTTTTAGAAGAATTTATTCAAAAGGCAAAATACAGACAAGGTTTTGAAAATGCAGTTCGTTCTGCAGAAAAAGGTAGAGCACTTGGTCTTGGCGTTTTAGGATGGCATACATATCTACAGGAAAGAGGTATTCCATTTGAAGGCCTTACAGCACAGTTTGAAACAAGAAAAATATTCTCTCAAATTAAATTAGAGAGTGAAGCAGCAAGCAGAGAACTTGCAACAGAATATGGAGAACCATTATGGTGCGTAGGTACTGGCATGAGAAACTCACATTTAAGAGCAGTTGCTCCAACGGTAACTAATTCTAAGTTGAGCGGTAATGTTAGCCCAGGTATTGAGCCATGGGCAGCTAATGTATTTACTGAACAGACTTCTAAAGGTACATTTATTCGTAAAAACGTTTCACTTGTAAATTTCCTAGAAAAGATTGGTAAAAACACAGATGCTGTTTGGAATAAGATTCTTGAAGATAATGGCAGTATCTATGGTTTAGATTTTATCGATGACTATATGATAGAACATAATATGTGGGGAGGTAAAGTTACTGAAAAATTAGAATGGGAAAGTTTAGATAAAATGGAACAAACTAAATGGGTACCTGCAAAAGAAGTATTTAAAACATTTAAAGAAATTAATCAACTTGAACTAGTTAAACAGGCTGGGGTTAGACAACAATATATCGATCAATCATGTAGTCTTAATCTTGCATTTCCAAACAGTGCAAGTCCAAAGTTTATTAACTTAGTTCATTTAGAAGCCTACAAACAAGGTATTAAGACTCTCTATTATATGAGAACTGAAAGTGTATTACGAGGTGACATTGCCTCAAGTGCTACTAGCGAAGATTGCGTATCATGCGATGGCTAAAAACAGTGTGGCACTTTATGTGGCCACGCTTTAGGACCGTTTAATTACGGAAATTTAGAGGGAGACGTTCGCTACGCTCCCTCTTTTATTTTTGAAACAAATTCATATTATTACATATAAATCTGTAAATAAATAAATTATTCAAGATGAAATTACAAATCGATCGCATAGACCAGCATGCATTTACAAGTTTTGTTAATAGACTAAAGCTAATAGACTCTTTTATCTATTTCAAAATTAAAGATGGTCAAGTTATTTCTACAGCATATTTACCACAAAGAGATGCTGTAAAACATCATTCAGTTCCTTTTGAAAGTATCTTTCAAACTAATGAGGTTCCTCAATTAGATAAGGAATTAAAGGTTGCATTTTTTGATGCAGGAAGAATCATTGAAGCTTTTAAACAATTTGAACACGATGCAATTCGTTGTGAAATTGAGTTTATAGAAAATGATCAGGACTTAGTTGCTTCTACTTTTAGAATTTACAACGACGAGTTAGAAATTACTCTAGCATGTTCTGAACCATCTCTAGGTTTTAAAGATCTTACAACAGATCAAATCAATGCAATTTTTGCAAAAGCTCCAGATTCTTTCCAATTTGGAATTGACAATCATACTATTAATAAGCTTAAATCTCTTTTTAATCTTGAAAAAGATGAAACATTTGATATTAAATCAAATGGAAGAGGTGTTGAAGTTAAAGGTAAGACTTTTAATGTATTAGTTAGCCAATCAGCAGAAGGTGACGGCGGAGCAACACTATATAAAAAATACTTAGCATTATTAGATAAAGAAGAATACAATGTACATGTTTCTTCAAGCAAAGTAGTTTTTGATTCTAATGAATCAGATACTTTATTGACAATCTCAACTTGTCAAACTGCATAATATATGATAGCTGAAACTGTAGAAAATAACATCGATAATTTATCTAAAGAAGAATTAGAAGCACTTGCTGCTGAATATGACATCATGAGCAATAAGTATACTGCTTATGAACAAGCTGTAAAACTTTCACTGAACAGTATCTATGGCGCATTCGGTAACAAGTGGTTTCACTTCTTTGATATTAATATTGCAGAATCAATTACTCTTCAAGGACAAAATGCAATTCTTTATTCAGAAACTATATTAAACAAGTATTTTAATGAATTTTGGCACAAAGATGAAGAATTACACGAAGAGCTTGGAATTAAAGTAAAAGGTAAATTGCATAAGCCAGCTGTAATTTATATCGATACTGATTCTAATTATGTGCAGTTTGGTGAAATGTATGAATCAGTAGAGTGGCTTGATGAGTCTAAAAAAATGGATGTTACAACATTTACATTAGAAGTTTATAACCGTAGAATTAAAGAGTATATTATTTTAGCAATGAAAAAATATGCTTCTGTTCATAACACTGATAACTTTTTAGTATTTGAATTAGAATCTATTGCATACTCAGGTATTTGGATGAAAAAGAAAAAGTATATCCAAGATATTGCATGGGAAGATAAGCTCTCTGTAAAAGACAGACACCCTTCCCTTAAAAAGATTAAGACAATTGGCTATGATACTATTCAAAGTTCTACTCCACTATTTGCAAGACAAAAATTAGTTGAGGCACTTAAGCTTTTATTTACGAAAGGCACAACTCCAGGTCCAACTGAATTACAGGAAATGGTACAATTTTTAAAGAAATGTAAAACAGAATTTAAGCTTGTTAATATTGATGATATTTCTTTTAATAGAAAGACTAATAACATTCAGCAATATATTATCGATGACCATAAAGAATTTCAAATTGGACTTAAATGTCCACCAAATGTAAAGGCCGCAGGTTTTTATAACTACTTATTAAATAATAATTCAAAATATAAGAATAAGTATAAGATGATAGCAAATGGTGAAAAGCTTAGAATTTATAATACAAAGCACCCTATTTGTGATACATTTGCATATTTACCAGGAGAACATCCTTATGAAATAGCACCGGAAATAGATTATGATACTCAGTTTGGAAAATGCATGATCGATCCAATTAATAGAGTTCTTAAAGCAATAGGCTTACAAGAATTAGATACTAATTTAATTTATGCTTCGGCATTATTTTAAAATAAAAACAATGAAATTAACTAAAAAAGAAGAAAAGATATTAGGAGAATACATTAAGTTACAAGGAGAATTTAAAGTATTAAAAGATCATATGGAAGAAATTAAAGATCGTGCTCAATTACTCTTAGAAAAATTAGAAAAAATTAGAAATAAAGAAAAAGCTTTATTCGAAAAAATAAACAAAAACAATGGCAAAAAAGAAAGTTGAATTTAATTTTAGCGATATTAACGCTGAGTTAGCAAGTATAAATCCATTAGGCAGTGTAATGGAAAATAGTGATTTTAGTGAAGTTACAGAATACATTGACACTGGTAATTATCATTTAAACGCATGCGTAAGTGGTAGCTTATTTGGTGGATGGCCAAACAGTAGAACATGTGCATTAGCTGGTCCTTCTGGTACAGGTAAAACTTTCCTTATATTAAATAGTGTTAAGCGCGCAATTGATATGGGATATAGTGTTATCTTTTATGATAGTGAAGCTGCTGTTGATAAACAATTAATGACAAAGTTTGGAATTGATTTATCAAAAGTTAATTATCAACCAGTAAATACTGTACAAGATTTTAGACATTCAATTACTACTATTACTTCTAAAATGCAAGAAGTAAAGAGAGCAGGTGGTGAAGTTCCTAAATTAATGATTATTCTTGATAGTGCTGGAAATTTAGCAACTCAGAAAGAAATCAATGATGCAATTTCAGGTAGTGAAAAATCAGATATGACAAGAGCAAAAATTCTTAAATCTATTTTTAGAATTATTATGACACCTCTTGCAGATCTTAAAATACCATTCCTATTTACTAACCACACCTATATGACACAAGGTTTTATTGCACAACAAATTGCAGGTGGTGGAACAGGTCCTGAATATGCAGCTTCAATTGTTCTTTTCTTAAATAAAGCACAGCTTAAAGAAGGTACTGAAAAAACAGGAATTATAGTTACTGCAAAGCCAAATAAAAATCGTTTTGCAAAACCAACTCCAATTAAATTCCACTTACACTTTACTCAAGGAATGAATCCTTATGTAGGTCTTGAACAATATGTTTCATGGGATGTTTGTGGAGTTGATAGAGGAAGCTTTGATAAAAAAGGAAATCCTGAACTTAAGTCAACTTCAAGAACTTGGATATGCAAGCACTTAGATAAGCCAGTCTCAAATAAAGACTTCTTTACTGAAAAGGTATTTACAAAAGAAGTACTTGAAAAAATTAATGAACATATTCAACCATTATTTAATTATAATGATGTTTCACAAGACGTTGATGTTGACGAGATATTAGAAGAAACAGCAGAATGAGTTTACAATTAAACGAAGATAAACTTCCTATTAAATATATTTTAGGAATACATGAGACGTTGCCCTCTTACCCAGATGGATTTGACATTTTATATGAAAAAATAAGAAGGCATATTGGAGATACTAACCACAATTTCACAAAACACGCAAGTATGAAATATCATTTAAAAAACGCAGATCCAGAAAGAGTGGATATAGCTTTAGCAGAATTAGTTAAAGAGGGTTATATTGAACCTGTAAATGAAACAAAAGGCAAGGAGTCATATAAAATAATAAATAACCCGTTCGAATAAACTATTATGGAATTTAGCCAAGATTATGAAAAAATGTTTTTTAGGTTTTCATTAGAAAAACCTAAATATTTACAAGCAATTAAGACAGGATTTTACTCTTCAGAAGAGATCGATATTTTATCTACGCTTGCTCTTAAGTTTTTTATGAAGTTTAATGAAACTCCTTCAAAGGAACAATTAAGACTTCTTGTTAAAAATGCAAAAACGGCTAAAGATAAAATTAGTGATAGTATAATTAATTTAATATTTGAAGTAGACTTAGATCAGTATGATGAAGAATGGCTTACATCTACTGCAGAATCATGGATTAAATGGAGAAACTTTGATACAACATTAATTGACACTATTGAGTTTATTAAAACCACACAGGTAACTCCTGAAAATACTGATCATATAATCACAAAAGTTAAGACATTAATAAATGAAAGAAATAATCTAACATTTAATAGTGACTTAGGTCTTGACTTCTTTGATGCAGAATCTCACGATCAAAAAGAAACAGATAAAGTAAGCACGGGTTATAATTTTTTAGATAGAGTATTAGGCGGAGGATATGATAAAGGCGGTAATTTAGTAGTTTATGCGGGTGAACAAAATATTGGTAAATCTATTTTCTTAGCAAATGACGCTGCTCAATTTGTTAAGATGGGAACCAACACCGCCGTTATCACCGCCGAAATGGCAGCACATAAATTCGTAAAAAGAATAGGTGCTAATCTTTTAGGTATTAATATTAGTGATTATACTGAAAAGGCAAAGAATAAAGATTTTATTAAAAGAAAATTGGAAACAGTAGGTAATGGGTTTACACCTCCAGGTAGTTTACATGTTAGGCAGTTTCCAACTTCTCAAGCAACTGTGTTAGATATTGAAGCCTATCTTTCACAAATAGAAGAAGAAAAAGGAATTAAATTAGGTGCAGTCGTAATTGATTATATTAATATTTTAGCAAATTATCGTAATCAAAACACTGAAAACACTTATATGAAAATAAAACAAATTGCAGAAGATCTTAGAGCAATGGGAATACGTAATAATTGGTTAATTGTTACTGCAACTCAAATTACGAGAAGTGGATATAATTCATCTGATATTACTATGACGGATATTGCAGAATCTGCCGGTCTTTCTCATACTGCTGATGTTATGCTTGGAATTATTCAAGATGATATTATGAGAGCAAGTAATGAGTATAGACTTAAGGTTCTAAAAATTAGAGATGGTGAAGGCAAAGGAACAAAATGCAAGTTGGATATTAATTATTCATTTATGAGATTAATGGAGACTGAAGAAATAACAATGAGTAATTTACACGCAATTTAAGATGAGAAATAAACAAGATAAAATATTTGATAATAATTTTGAAGCTCCTGATTTAGAGAATAGGGGCTCAATAAACTTTGATTTAGACAGTTCAGTTAGAGGTAACTTGTCTGAAGAGGAGAATATACATTATGAAATATTAGCAAGAGATATACATGAACTTATTGAAAATTCAAGATTTAAAAAGTTCAACGAAATAGATGAGTTTACAAGTGTTGCTCGTCTTAAAAAAATAGATATTAATGAAGTTTATGGGTTTATGGTAGATGAACTGCTTAAAAAATATTCGAGAATAGATTTATTTTCTGAATTATGTAATTATTTTAATATACCATCTAACAAATTCTATAATTCACTTTCTAATGTATATAAAGAAGATCTAATCATGGAATTAGATAAAAAAACAGGTATACTTTCTAAAAAGAATATTAACAAACTTTTTTAAATGATTAAATCAAGTGTTTTAAATAAACCCGTAAAAAGGGTATGGATACTAGGGGATCTTCACTTCGGCGTTAGGTCTAATTCCATGGAATGGTTACAGATTCAGAAAGATTTTTTTGAAGAAGTATTTATCCCTAATTTAAAGAAACATGTGAAGCCAGGGGATGTTTTGGTACAGGTAGGCGATACGTTTGATAACCGCCAGAGTATAAACATCAAAGTTTTAAATTATGCCATGGATTTATTCGAGAGGCTAGGTGAGATACTTCCAGTCCATGTAATTTGCGGAAATCACGATATTTGGGCTAAGAAGACAAATGAAATTACTTCAATTGATACTCTTAAATGGATCCCAAATGTACAAGTTTACACGGATCCTATCGAATATGTTTGGAATGACAGAAAAATATTATTAATGCCATGGAGAAGAGATTCAGCACATGAAGCTGAAACATTGGCCGACTATCCACAGAGTGAAATTGTATTTTGCCATTCAGAAGTTAGAGGCATTTACTTAAATTCAAAAGTAAAAAACCAACATGGTAATGAGACAAATATTTACTCAAAATATACAAGAGTTTATAGTGGCCACATTCACTTTAGACAAGAGAAAGATAAATTGTTAATGGTAGGAGTTCCTTATGAATTAACAAGATCAGATATGAATAATCAAAAAGGATACGATCTTGTAGACTTAAAAGATATGAAAGAAACATTCTTTCCAAATAATCATTCTCCAAGATTCTTAAGGTATAATATAAAAATGTTATATGATATGCCATTAGAAAACTTTAAGGCACAGATTAAAAATAATTTCGTAGATTTATATGTACCTTCTGAAATTGCAACATCGTCTGCACTTTCTAATTTAATTAATAAGGTACAAAAGATTGGAAGAAGGATTGAGCCAAACATTTATCAAGAAGATAACTTTATAGACAAAGACTTATATGACTTAGATGAGATAGAAGAAATGCAAAAGAGCTATAGTGTTATGGGACTTTGTGAAAAGTATGTAGAATCTTCAACATTTGATAAAAAGCTTAAGAAACAAATTAAAGATAAATTAAATCAACTTTATAATAGTTGTGTAAATAATTACGATTTAAACGATGAAAATTAATAGCATAGAATTTAAGAATTTTGCAAGTTATGGTAATCAAGCTCAAAAAATTGAGTTTGAAGATCAAGCACAATTGTATTTGACATTAGGTAAAAACGGTCATGGAAAAACTACAATTGCAAATAGTATTATATATGCACTATATGGTAAGGTTGAAGGTGTAAAACTTGCTGACTTGCCAAATAGAATTAATAAAGAACTATGGGTTAAAATAAACCTACAATGCAAGCACATGAATGTTGAAATCGAAAGAGGGCTAATGCCAAATCGATTTAAGGTTTTAATTAATGGTGTAGAGTTTGATAAAGCAGGTAAAAAATCTGTACAAGAATATTTAGAAGATGAGATATTTGGAATACCATATCATGTATTTAAAAATATTATTATTTTAAGTATCAATGACTTTAAGTCTTTTTTAACAATGAACAATCATGATAAAAAACAAATTATTGATAGAATGTTTGGTTTTTCAGTTTTAAATGATATGTTTAAGAATGTTAAAGAAGAGCGTAAGCAAATTAAAATGGAAATAGACTCTTATGATTCTGAACTTAATCAGATCATGGAATCAATTTCTTCAGTTAGGCTTAAACTAAATAATCTTGTTGAAGAGTCTCATAAAAAAGATAAAGAAAAGGTTGAAGCATTAAAGGATGAGCTATTAGATCATGGAGATAATGTTAAAAAATTAAATGAAGCAAGAAGTACAATAGATGGTAAAATACAGACTATAAATGATAAGGCAGGTAGCATGGGTATTCAGCAGCGAGATCTTGAACGAGAGAATCAATACTTACAGAAAAAAATTGAATTGTACGAATCCGGCTTTTGTGGTTCATGTGAAACAAAACTAGATACGGATTGGCACCATAAAAAAGGAGACGAGTTTAAGACACAGATTGAAAATAATAATAAAAACTCTGGTAAATTAAAAGAAGATATTACAAAAGCTGAAGAAAAAGTAGGAGAATTAAGAAGTAAAAGAAAACAAGTTGAAACAAGAATTAACAACTTAAGATATTCTATCAAAGATATTAAAGATGAATTAATTAAAATTAAAGAGTCTACTCAAGACGAAAATCAATTTCAACACTTAAAACAAATTATTGCAGAGTTTGAAAAGTCAGAAGGACAAAAGTCAGAGAAGAGAGAAGAGATAGCACAACAAGATGCATTTATGACAATCTTAGAAGAAGTCTTAGGAGATGATGGTGTAAAGAATCTTGCAGTACAAACAATATTACCAGGCTTAAATGCTAATATTGCAATGATGGCTCAAACAATGCACCTTCCATTTCATATTAGATTTGATGATAAGTTTGATTGTATTATTAATCATTTAGGAGAAGATATAAATCCTCTAACACTTTCAACAGGTGAAAGAAAGAAGGCTGACTTTATAGTTATTATTGCTATTATTAAAATATTAAAACTAAGGTTTCCACAACTCAACCTTATGTTTTTAGATGAGTTGTTAAGTTCAGTCGATCAAGATGGAGTCTATAATGTACTTAAAATTCTTAATGAAGTAATTAAAGAAAACGGACTAAATACGTTTGTTATTAATCACACTGAATTACCTCATGAGATCTTTGATCAGAAAATACAAATTCACAGAGAGAATGGATTCTCAAAGTTTACTATTGAAAAAATAGAATGATATATAATAAATGGCAACATATAACTTAAAATTCAATAGAGACGATAGTGTTATTAGACACCTTATAGTGGG
>VMHT01028862.1_pt1 | contig 15107 bp, 10 predicted proteins | sample 4693611 | NCBI WGS metagenome assembly VMHT01 (sample SAMN12280063, study PRJNA550983) | marine metagenome | isolation source: seawater sampled from same location over 5 years 0.02-0.2 micron viral filtrate | place: USA: collected off the coast of southern California halfway between the port... ... | reverse complement strand
GTATTTGCTGGTTGTCTATTATACACAAACCATATTATAGTATCACATAATTTCCAATACTTCAAACATATATTTAATAATTCAAATGCTTTTATGGTTGTTTCACTATCATTTGCAACATTTAATAAAAAATAACCATCATCCTTTATTACCCGTTTTAAATCTTTGATCCATACTTCGACCCAATCTAAATATTGTTTATAAGAATTAAAATGACTTTCATATTTAAATCCTTTCCAATATGGTGGTGATGTAAATATTAAATCAACACTTTCATCATCTACTAATTTTAATTTTTCAACACAATCACCATTTATTATTGTATTCATTTATTATTATATATATTTTATTTTTTTTTAGATTGAACTTCTTCTTGAAGTATTTGTTCCAAGATATTAAATTTACTTGTATTATCCATACGAGTAATTTTATATATTACTGCAGATGAATCATCCACTCTTGCTAATTCTCCACTTGGGTCATGTATAGATGTAGTGATTGATGATATATGTCTATCTCTTGATATAGTAAATGCCATACCTTGTGATGATGTAAAATAATAATCACCTTCACCCGACATTTTATCAACCACTCCTATTATCGGTAATTTTAATCCACCCGATAATCCACCAGTATATTCACTACTATCAAGTAAATCAGTTCTTATTGTATAATAAGGACGAGACATAAATTTTGGTACTCCTTGACTTCGTAAAATAAAACTGGATGTTTGTTGGACGATCGCGGGACGATATGAATTGACTTGAACTAAATCTTGTGTGGGAGTATCACCAATAATTCCAACAAGGTATGGTTCAGTATTTGGTATAATCATGGGTAAAGGTATTTGTGTTGAATAAGTAATACCACCCCATATATTCATAGGATATTCTTTTAAATCTGTGGAGACAACTTGTGAATTAGTGGTTGCCAATTTTATTTTAAATATATTATTATTATCAACTCGTGCTTGACGATTATTTGTTTCATCTGTTAATGTTGGATTATATTGTTCGTATGTAAATCCTAATATACCAATTAATGATCTGTGCCAATATTGTTCGGGACAACAATCTCCAAAATTAAAATATATACCACAATGACTATCGAACACTGCTCCTACTTTTAAATTTACATTGGGAGGTGATAATTTAGTTTCAAATCCGTCTGTTTGTCTCCATACTACATCACTCCCAATTGTAGTTGATTGATTCTGTGCGGGTTGAAGTAATGTTTTTGATACATCTAATTCATATGGTTTTACATCGGGACAAAAACAATTATACCTAAATCTCTTGTTTATTTTATACACTTCTGTTTCTGCTTGTGGATTAATTGGAACACCCGAGACTTGTGTTTCAGTCCATCCCGCCACACCCGCCTTAGAATCTGTTGGGGGAATTGCGGGATGCTGTGTGATTTTTGTATGTTCGCTTCCCGCTGTATCTTCTTGTCCCGTGTTCTCTGCAGTATGTAATGATTTCCACCCAAAAGTTTGACTTACTGGATCAAATATGAGAGAGGGATTATTTGCTCCAACATATCTTAAAATTGATACATCGGCAACTGAATTTCCTTGTGTCATTAATGAATTATATGCGGGTTCTATATCGGGAGGTGGAGTGTCTTTTGTTGTATATGGTTGAATATTCATTTTACCATAAAAATATTCGCCAGTTGTATTTTGAGTCAAATATCCACCAAATCCTCCTAGTATTACATTGCCATATGATCGTGAATGCCAATCCCATCCAATACATCGTGTATTTTCATTAACTAATCTATAAGTTGCGGGTGGGACGGGTGATACATTATCAAACATATTGAAATCTAACCATTTTATTAAATCATTCCTAAATGAAATGTAGAATTTTTGTGATGTTGTATCATATATTTTAAACATCGCCCCATAACATAAATCATCTGCTTCAAGTCCAGTTGTTTTTTTCGTAGCATTTTTGGATTGATATGCAAAGAATATAGGAGTTGATAAATAAGCATCTCCTTCACCCCTATAACTATCATTTCCCAATCCCGATATAGGATTTTGTGCTCCCCCTCCATCTTGTGTATTACTACGACCATATATAGATGATGAAGCATTATCCAAATCTTTACGAGATAGGTGTAAGAATCGTGCCTCATCATATATATCACTGAATACTGCTTTTCCTACATCATTCACTTTATTATCTCCAAGTTTATCGAAAATAAGTTCTTTATAATACTTCTTTTGCTCTATGAATAAATCCCTAAATTTTTCTAGATTGTGATTTTTCCATTCATAATTTGTTTGATAATAATCTCGTATCCCATCTGTCCCCGTGCTTCCTATGGTTTGGTCGCTTGCAATAGTATTCGTTAATGTAGCAAATACATTCTCATCTACTCCATGTTTATCAATTAAATTTCCTAAATATGTATTTATTAATCTCCCCTTGACAAATAGTTCGGGTCTTTTTACATAAATGAATTGTGCTTGATTAAACCATCCCATGAATTGAACTAATTCAAATGGAGGTAAATTTAGTGCTGGTTGTGTGTCATCAAAAGGCGGATTATAAATTGCGGGTTCTGCTTCAATTAGATCCCACATATCTTTATGAGATTTCTTTGGAGACCAACATTCAAATGGTTTATATGTTTCTGTTTGATATGTTTGTAGTGTATCGGTTAAAAAATTGCTTTCTATAGTATTACCCGCCGTATCTGTATAACTATTTGGTTGCCATGTTGTAGGATCTGTTGTAGAAGGATAAGTTCCTCCATAATCATTTGTTCCATATCCATCCCAAGTTTTAAATATTTGGGGTTGTGTAAATGTCTTATCATTGTCTTTATCATATTCGTAAGTTTGTTGTAATTGTTCCGTGATAGTTTCCGCAATCGCATTTGGAGATGAATATCCCGCTGGAACACTAAATGATTTTAATTCTTTATATTCCGTGAAATCATCTAGAATAGGATTTAATTTTATTGCATAATCATTCATAATATCATAAAAATCTGTTGATGTAGTTAATACCCGTGTTTTATTTCTTATAAAACAAGTAAAACGACTATTATCAACAATTGGTTTATAGAATGTATCTCCAGCAGATTGAACTGTATTATTATCGTGTAATACTCTTCCAAATGAATATACATGATAATCACAATTAGCAATTAAACTTTCTTTATTTGGATTACCTATATTTATACCACTCAAGAATACTTCATTAGCAGTCGCCCCCGTAGGTAAAAAAGGGGCATCATCTCCTTCATACACATCTGTTAAATAATTATTTAAAAATTGACCGACTGCTGTTGGATTCAAATGTCTATCAAACCATAAATATTTGCGTGGATATGTGTAGTAATTTTCACCATTATTATTAATATAATATGATTGTTCCACTGTTATTTCATTGTCCTTTATCTCTTTTGTGATTGATGTATTTTTTCCACTATCCACATCAATCTCCATTCTTTCAAGAGGACGATTTTGTAAAGGTGGATCTGTTTTATCATTAAAATATTTAATATTAAGTTTTGTATATTCAAAGTCTTTAGTGATTGGTTTTCCAAATCCATCCTTAATACTTTCACCCTTTAATTCTATATTTTGTGATCCACATCCATCTTCACTTACAAATCCATTTAAAATTTCCACAGTATCACCCGCTTTTAAATCAATTGTATTTCCTAATCTACAAGTGAATTGTGCTGGTTGTGTATCATTCCCACTTGTTCCTTGAACTGATTGTTGTCTATTACATTCAACTAATCGAATGTCTGCAAACTCACTCATTTATAATATGAGTAGAATAAAAAAAGATATTATAGAAAACGAAAAACTACCGATTGACATAAAATCACTAATAGAATGGTGGCAATCAATAGTTCATATTATTTTTAAGCAAAATAGCACTCAAACTGCCCGTCAATGAGAGTGGCATATCGTAGCACTTCTAACCACGCTCTCTGCGTATGAGTGCTGTCCGCCGTAGGCATCGCCATATGTAATTCAATACCACGACTATCAACCCTATCAACACCAAGCATTTTCCAACCTTGCCAAAACTGAGTTCCCCGTAATTCTGCCGATGGTTCTTTACTTTCATATTTACCAATATTATCAGCAGATAGACCACCACCTTCACCCGAATAATGATCCCTTGAAACATAGGCGGGTAATCCTTGAGACCCTAGTAAATGATGGAAATGAGTGGCGGGATTGGAAACCGACTGAGGATATAAGAATCTACTATTTACAAATAGATTGGAGACGAGAGGTTGTCTCTGTCCCGTTTTCACAGCATCGAAAGAAGGTGCTTTGGCATTGTATGTTCCCACAAGATGTTTGTGAGGGTCTGCGTGGTCGTGTTCGTATCCCGCGATTACTTTGGAAACGACCATACCATTACCACCAATATTTCTTACAGAGGAAGATGCTTGTGCTTGAGTTTGGGAATTCTTGGATAGACGATAATCAACATAGTTGAATCGTAGAGAACTATTCTTTTGGCGATATTGTTCCATAAACTCACCCGAATAAAATAGATAATCTGCATATAGTTGTGGTTGTTTTATCTCCCACTGAATATTTGCTCCAGATTTCGGGGCACATAGACGAGTTCCTTCAGTTGCTACGGGTTGCCAATATAGTTCAATAACAACGGTAGGCATCATGTAGCAAGGTAATTGGTTGCCACTCTTTAAGTAAGGAAAAAGGTCATTTAAAGAAAGGGCAAATGTGCTTTCTTTTTCACTTAATAGACAATCTTGAACGGAAATACCAACCTCCGTGCGTGTTCCATGTGTGGCATCTTCATTGTATTCTTTGCCATTGGAAATAGAATATCCATTACTATCAGTCTGCCCTTTTCTGTTATTTGCTCCTTCATCATATATTGTTTCATAAGCAATCTGTCTGCCAGTTTTGTATTGTTCTCTCTCTTTGTTAGTAGAGTTGGATAAGAACATACTTTCACATCCCATCATTTGATTAAGATCCTCCGTAGAGCAGATTGTTCTGCCAGTTGATGTTTTTAAAACGGCACGCTGAATGAGTGAAAATAGACCCACATTTACATAGGGGAAGGCACGATTTGCTCCATCGTGTTTTACAGACACCACTAACTGAGAATTAGGGTGTAGGAATCCTTTGGGTTGTAGTTCGAACCTACAAAATTCTTGGTTGAAAACTACTGGGTCGCTTACATCCGTAGAAAACTGCAGAGCAGTATTCGTAGGCATAGAGCGAATGTTAAGAAGTGCGGGAGCAGTATTGGGATCTACCTTTGACATTTTATAATATTCTTAATATATTATTTACATACAATTAATTTTAAAAAATGGGTAAAGTATAGAAAATGCGTTTATTTTAATTTTAAATAAAATATATGTTATTATATATGGATTATCGTAAAAAACAAGATTTAAAATATGGACTTTCATGGGAACAAAAGATACAACCTACACTTGAAACTACATTTGGAAAATTAATTAATAATAATGATGAAAATAAATATTCACATATTGATTTTAAGAATGATAAATATGCAGTTGAATATAAAAGAAGAAAGATTAAGTTTGGAAAATATCCAACTTTATTCTTTGAAATGTTTAAGGTAAAAGAAGCAAGAAAATATATTGAAGAAGGGAAAAGGGTATTCTTTTGTTGGCATTGTGAAGATGACTTATTTTACTGGGAATTTAATGAAGAACAATGGTTTAGTGCGTGGGGTGGGAGAAGAGATAGAGGTAAAATTGAAGAGAATGAATTATGTAATGTAAGTATTGAATATATCAGTGCTCTATCTACTCTTTCTTTTTAATATAAACATCATTCATAACATCTGTAGAATGACCCGCTATATCTGCCATTTTTTCCATCTCTTCTTTTAAATCACCAAATTTATCACTTAATACAATCTTTCTAAGCATTGTGGTTGATATGGATTTATCGAGATACTTCTTTGATGTCTTTATGAATAACTGAGATAGAGCATTTCTTGTGAGAGGTTTGCCAGTTCCACTTGTAAATAAAACATCACCATTTTCAAGTTTATTCACTCTCATGAAAAATCGTAGGAGTTTTTCTAAGTCCTTTGGTATATCTAATACCTTCTCTTTGTACTTCTTAGATGTCTTATAATCATTGAGAATAAATTTAAGTGATCCTTTATCTAATCGTAGATAATTCTTTTCTTGTTTATTTTCTTCACTCAATTTATTATAATTGCGTTTGGTAATTATCTCCATTCCCGCCACATCATTTCTCATAGGTAATCTTGTATAGATATTAAATAATATAAATGTTTGAATCAAGTTCTTTTCTTTTGGAGTTAATGATTCTTTCTGCCTTAATTTCTTGGATTTAATTTCACTATCCATTTCATTTAGCATCTTTTGTAATTCTTCAAGTTTCACAAAGTTTGCTTTTTGCTTCTCACTAATTACACCCGTAGCATTATCATCTTCATATTTTTTATTGAGTTCATCACGGATTTCAGTATATTCATCAATTAACTCTTTCTTTTTATCCAATGCCATTAATAATATAATAATTGCATTGAAGTAATTTCTTTGTGTTGTGAAATGTTTATCATCTAACTTTTCTTTAACATCTTTTGATTTATCAAGAAAAGACCATGTATCCGTATCAAACATCTTTTGGAGTTTCTTTAAGTCTGCTTCATATTTTTTAACTGTGCTGTCTTTAACATTAGGTCTCGCTTTCTTTATCATATCTTTTAAATCTTCTGCCATTTATATATATATAATATAATATTTTTAAATCTATAAAAACGCGGAAAAATTAACGGAGAGCAGATTGTGAAATATTTGCAGTAAAACCTTGAGATGCTAAATTTTGGTATATAGGATTTTTTTGAACTCCTTCTAATCCAGTTGTCGTCTGTGTATCTAAATCCTTTTTTGCTACAGTCTTTTTTTCTTTATCATCAACCCAATCAATAACATCACTCACAGCATCACCCACCGCACCTACACCCGCACCCACAATATTTAATCCTACTCCTATCTCACCAAGAGTTCCAGCAGATCCTATATCAAGTGCCGACCCTACTGTTTCGAGACCACTTGATACTGTGCCCGCCCAGTTTGCTACTCTTTGTGCGGTTGTTCCACCCTCTTTACCATGTGCTTCAATTTCACCATATAATGATTCACCAAAGGATGCTCCTCCCGCCACTAATCCACCATATTTTAATACTGATGATGCCCCTCCCGCCACACCCTTAGCAATTTTACCTCCAATTCCTACTTCACTTCCATCTGCTTTAACTTCTTTAACTGCTCCCAATGTTTTATCAATTGTTCCACTAACATCACCCGAAGAAACAGATGATGCTATATCACTTACAGTTCCCACTGCCGATGATGCTCTAGTTGAAACATCAGCAATTGTATCTGCAGTTTGTGATAATGTATCATTTGCTCTTGAAACCATTGAACCAATACGACCTAATGTGCCACTTGTTTCTCCACTCTCTTCACTAATACTTGCTAATTCTGTGGTGGGTTCTTGTGTAGATGGTTGTGTTCGTAAATCTTCCATTTGTGGTGTATCGGTTGTGGATCTTGTAAATAATGAGGATACTCTATCACTTATACTTGGACTATCTAAAAGATTACTATCCGCATCTCTTCCTATATTTAAATTTCTTACATTTGATCCAAATATAGATGTGTCATCATCTATTTCTAAATCTGCTATATCGGGATCAATTCCATCTGTTCTTGGTGGTGCGGTTGTTGTCGGTGTAGTTGTTGTTGGAGTTTCTTCGGGTTCATCATCAAATAGAGGATCATCTTCATCAATTGCAGTTTCATCTGGACGGGCATATCCTTCACCTCCAATAAGTGCTTGACTACGAGCATATTGTTCTTGACTACTTGTTGCTTGTCGTGTTGCTGGGTCTTCGGGATTTAAGAAATTATTTATACGATCCGCAATGTTCCCACCCGCTCTTCTTAATTGTGCCAATCTTCCATTATTTCCTTGTGCTTCATTAAATGCTCTCATTTCTTCATCATCTTCTAATTCTTGAACTCTACTTCGTGCTCCTAGTGTTTGTGCTTTTCTTGATTGTATTCTATCAGCATCTATAAAATGACTATCGGGTGTTCTTGTAGATATACCAATTGAATCAACTCCTAATCCTTGTGATGGGTCTGCTGGAACAAGAAGGTCTGTCATGGTTCTTTCAAGAGGTCGGGAAACTTCGGGTTGTGGAACAATTCCTTGTCCCGCTATATCTTGAGGTCGTAATGTAAGTGGATCTACATCATCACCAAATCTTCTTGGAACTACAAAACTTGAATCACCCGTATTTTCTACTCCACTAAATGATTCAACATCGGGTTGTGATTGTAATGGTGGAATTCTATCATCTTCGGGAGCGGATTGAAGAAACGCAGACCTTCGTGCAGTTTGTTCTTCGCTTGGTTCTTCAACAGTTGTATTATCTGTTGGTGATTCATTGAGAACAGATGCGGGTTGTTGTTCTTCACTTCCTCCTTCTTGTTCGCCTACATGTGTATCGGTTGGAGTTTCCTCTGGTGATACTGGTGGTCTTCCAGTATTAGTTTGTGATTGTGTATCTCCACCACTAACTCCATCAGCATTTCTACCTTTATTTTTTTTAGCAAGTACATCATCTTTTTCTGCTCCAATAATTTCTGCCCCACTACTATCTCTCACAATGTCTCTTTCATCTTCTTCATCACTCACAATTTCACCCGCTTGTTTTCTAAGTCTCCTTTTTCTATTTCTTTTTTTACGAGCAATAACTTCATTTTTATCAAGTCTCACTTGTTTTAAATTATCTAGATAATTCTTTGCTGTGGATGCCCCACTGGCAAGTGTTTCAATTGTTTTACCAATTCCTAATGCTTGATCTCCATATTGTTCTGCAGTTAATTCTTCAATCTTAGTTGCTTGACTATCTTGCCATTTATTTAAAATATCTTGATTACGCTCTTGAATACCTTGAACTCGTGTAGCAAATGTATTCTGTAATCCATCAAGAGTTCCAGCACTTTCACTCATACCTCCATAGATACTCATTTTATATTATATCATACATAAATATATTTCTTTGTTATTATTCATTTTTTTCAAAGGGTTCGCTTTCTTCGGTTGGTTGTTTTGGAATTTCACTTTTCTCACCTCTACCAATAACTTTATCAAATCTTAAATAAAATGTTGCTGGATTAGTTTGTGCGTCAATATACAAAAAAGAATATGGTTCATCATTAATTGCATAATTATAATAATCCATAAACTTCTCCCCCGCAAATTCTTCATACTCTTCTTTTATCTTATCCAACTCTTTTGATGATTGTTGTTTAAAAATAATTACATTTGTAATATTGGATCTTATGATATTGGATATGGCACGAAATGACTGTGTAAGAATCTTGATACTAGTTTCTATATGACGGAAACGCGAACTAAGGAAAGCAATAGAAGAATTACGCTTGAAATCTTTATTGATAATATCATCGAATACTAACAATGCAGTTGGCATATCTTCCCGTTCATGACTTTTTTGTTCTTCAATAAATTTATCAATATAACTATCCTTATATCCATCTTCTACTTCAAAAGCATCTTTAAGATATTTTCCCTTTGGATCATTGTGGATACTGTTCGAATATATACGAACAATATCAAAATAATTATCTCCATACATATCTTCATTTCTCAAAAGATTTACAAGTAGATTTGTTTTACCTTGTTTTACAGAACCGCATACTAATAAATTAAATGGTGGTTGTGGTAAGTGTGGATGAACTGGTGGATACTTTGTTTTATCTTCTAAATCAATAACCTTTAAAACTTTTGGTGGCGATTTACTCATTATATATTATATAGATAAAATATATAATAATTTAAAACTTGCGATTGACAAAAAATAACTATAATAATGGTGGCAATCAATAGTTCTACTTTATTCTTACGCATAGGAATAATATCGATTGACACCATTATTATAGAGATTTTATGTCAATCGCCATTATTTTTATTCTTGCGTATAAAGTAGAACATTTAAAAGAAGTTCGACCATTCATTATCCTCATATGAAGGTGTGGATGTTTTCTTAATATTTCTCAATTGTTGCTTCAATTGTTCTTGTTGTCTATCCAAATCTTCTGCTTGTTTTTTCTTAGTTTTACGATCTTTCCTTATTTTCTCATATCCTAATATAGCATTTAATGATGCTCTTTCCATATCTTCTTGACTATATCCTCGTTGTTGAATTGGTGTGTTTGTTTTTGGGGTTGGTGGAGGTATATCTTCACGCACGGGTTTTGGAGAAGGAGGATCGGGTTTCTTCTCAATCTTCTTAGTTCTTCCAGTTTCTTCACGAAGTTTATCTAATTCTTGAGTCTTCTTTAATTTAGTGAGTTCCTTCATTTCCTTCTTCTGCCGACTATTTTCTCTCCTTACTTCCAATGCTTTTTGTCTTGCCATTGCAAGTTTCTGTTTATGCTCTTCACTCAATACACGCTTCTTTTTTTCCTTCACTGGTTTGACTTTAGGAGCATCACTAAATATATCAGTCTGTTCCATCTTTTTTTTAGGTATAGGTTTTACCTCCTCCTCTTCTTCATCTTCACTTGCTTCTATCTCACTACGGGTTTTATCTAACTCTTCAACATTCATGGATACATTGGGGGGTGTTTCCTCTTCTTTTTGTTCGGGCATAATAATTTCTGGCAAACAATCCATTTTTTACTTTATATTTTAACAAATATTTTCTTCTATTTCTAAAAATTACTAAAAAATTATATAATAAAAAATACATTAAATCTATTTTCGTTGGCGGAAATGAAGAACAACAATGGATCGTCCAACGAGATCCAATGCTAATGTTTCATCTTCATCGGCAATTGAAATATTTAATTCATTAACTCGTAGTTCATCACTATTGTTTAGTGGAACATAGCATCTTTCTTGTGGTTCATAGTATAGACCTACACCTATATCACGATTGCTACTATCAAAACGAGGCATATGATATAATATTTTAGATGGACGACCCACTCGTGCATTAATACTATCTTGTGTGAAATTGTCTAATCTTACAAATAATGATTTAACCATTGATGAGAAATTTGGTCTGCCTTCACTTGTATATGAATATTCTCGTTCATTGAGTAATTGTGTTCCTCCTCGTGTCGGTGTTAATACACTACGATTTGGAAATCCTAAGAGTTGAGACATATTTGCTTGTTCTGTGCCCGTATAATAATGTATAGATGGAGAGACGATGAATTGGATCACATTTGTTGAAAAATTATCATCAGTGCCACCTCCAAGTGGTTCATATGTATTTGTTGCAGAAAGAACCAATGCTGGAGATAAATCATTTAATCGTCCTAAACTACTATTGGAAAATATGTTTCTATTGTACCAATCATTTTTAACATTTCCATAATCAAATGTATAAGCAGTATTACTTGGAATGACACCGCCATATTGTTCTATTGATAAAGATTTACCACTCCCTCCAAGAACACATACTTTAGGATACAATAACCATTGAGACTGATTCATACCAGCGGGATAATTTGTATTGTTGCTGGATGCGTGTGCTTTGTGATGATCGAAACCCGATACAATGTCATATGTATTACCATCTGCTCCGCGACCGAGAGAAACAATTATCTGTTCGTTGATGACCTCAAGTTTAAGTTTAGAGTATCCAAGAGCATTACTACTCATATTATAACGATTGGCAGTGAAACCAACAAGAGGATTAAAAGCACCAAAATAAATAACCTCTTCTAAACAAGTTCCTCCTTCTCCATCGGGTTGCATTTGATGTATCTTGAATCGGTTATGTCCTCCATCTGTTGTTTGGTCGCATGATACAACGAAGTCATAATAATTATCCTCAAAAGATGGATATGGGTTAGTTGGTTTTGCAGACCCATCATTGAATCCAGTTGTTAAACCCGCATTATAATAATCGGTCATACCATATTCACTCATTACACCATTAAGACCACGAACTAATCCAACTTGCCACCGACTATCATATCCACTTGTGCGATCAGTTGGATCAGTTTGTAATCCATTTAAATCAACAATAAATATACCATGATTTTTCGATAAGGGTGCTCTTTTATTTACTAAACAACTAACCTCCCATTCACGAGTTGTAGGAGCACCACCAGTAATAATTGGAGCAGTAGGTCCAGTGGCATCATAAGCAGTATAGGTTAAAACACTATTTACATTAAATGGTGAAACCCATCCATTTCCAACATTATTATTTGAATGATTATTGAATGTTGTATCACTTATAATATTTGTAGCAGATTGATCCCCTTGAAATACTGAGGTTAATTTAAATCCTTGAAAAGATGGGTCTTTTGTAGAATCATATTCGGGGACACATATTAAATTTCCATAGGCGTCGGGGTGTGGCATACCACGATTCATACCTTCTTGAAATAATTCAGCAAATCTTTCAACAGAAACATTTTGACTTGATCCTCCACTATCTAATGTTGGATGACATAAAATAGGTTCTTGTAATTGGGTTCGTGAGTTCTTTTCTACAGATAATAAATCTTTACCGAAATACTGAAACCATACACTATTCCTATTAATTGGAACATCATTATTTTTATTAACCTTTACAGATTGAACTGCAACCTCACTATTGCGAGGAATACGCATTGTCTGTTTTAATGAATTTATCCATTTAAAAGGGGCGTTAAATTGACTATTTCTATTAAGGTTTTTATCACTATCGTTGGCACAAACAACTAAACTCATACTTTTTATAATTTTATCAAGAAAAAAAAAATATATATTTAATTATAAAAATAATGTCGGCACAACCAAAAGTCATGAAACAAGTTGATGAAGATGAATTACAGCACAAAGTCCAAGTTGATAAAGAAGAAAAGAAATATAAACCTCCATCTATATTCGAGGATTATAAAAAGAAACAAGGGGTAAAGAAAAAGATGGCAGTTGCAAAAGCAAAATCGGGTCATTACTCACAGACAAAACAAGCAAGGATCTTAGGAACTGGTGTATTTGGTGGAGATTAAACATACAAATCCATAGGCATAATATCTATATTTCTATGACTCACAACTTTACGATGATATTCTAAACAATCAATCTCCATATTATAATTAATTATATTTTCTCCATTCTTAGTGGTTTGTTTTTTCGTAATGAGACCCGAACATATCTTTCTATATAAATCTATATAGTGGATATATGCTTGATGTTTATTTGTAAGATCAATAGGGTCTTTTCGTCTTACACGATATACTAGGTTATATTCAGTTGTATATTTTTCATTTTGTTCTTTTGTAAGGGGTTTAATGTCTTCTTCATTTGGTAGGCGGAATTTATAAAATTCCTTGTTTGTCATTTGTAGATACTTCAACATTAATATCAATTTACCCTTATTACATTTTAACTTTTTCACACCAAAATCTTCACTCTTATTTATTTCCTCCATAAGTTCTACTTGTGTTTTAAAGAAGAAATTACACGCTAAGAAGTGTGATTCAAGTTTTTTAGCATTGAAGAATAATTCACTATATTCATGAATTGATCCATATGGTATTTTAAGAATTTCATTCTTTCTCCATATCCATTCGGGAAAGAACTTCTGTCCCTTCTTTTCCCATTCTCTATATTCCTCTACATTATTATCAAGTGCTTTTTTAATATCTGTAATATCTTCTGCATATTTCTCGGGTTCTCCAATATAATCTTCCAACTCTTCTTCATATTCTTCCTTTCTTTTTTGTAAGCAAGGATCAACTATGGTCTCCCTCCATTCTTTACATAATTCTTCAAGGTCATTTTGTTTCATTTCTTTCATATTTGCCATATCATCTATCTTACCTTTTGTATCACTCTCCACCCCTAATTTAAGTGAAATCTTAACACCCCGTTTTTTAAGGATTTGTATGAAATGTGCTTTTTTATTTGTATTATAACAATCATAATTATATTCAAATCGAGCATATAAATCCAAGTAATCATCTTTTAAATCTCCCGATGTTGTGAAGTGTTCTAATGATAATTTATGAAGTTGTTTGACCTCATCCTTGATTTCATCTATATCATGATATTTATAAGAAGAAACCCCTCTATCTTCAAACATAAATGTAATGTCTGTGATATTTCTACATCTACAAATCTGTTGAACCATTGCTACTGGGGTGATTGTCATTTGACAGAAGTAAGCAAATACTGGTCGTTTCATAACACTATCAAGACCATAAACAATCTTGGGTGAAAATAAGACCCTATCATAATCATCAAGATTTACTCTTCCCGATGTTTCACTTGTAATCACTTTCACATTATCCTTAAACATTTTATGACCCATAATATCTACAATTGTTTTACTGTCAGCACATACAATAAATTTAGGTTCTTTCATTAGTTTTTTCATAAACTCATCAAAATTGCGGATTTCTGTTGCTTTTACATTGTTATTGTGTTTGTATTGATTATCAATGAACCGATACTCAAGACCGAGTTGATTAAATATCATAAGGCAATTATCACTAATATCTGCATCAGTTCCTACAACTAAATCTGCCTCCTCAATAATTTTACGGAGCAACCAAAAGATAGATGATCTCTTGGAGGAACAAGTGGGACTTGTGATAAGATGTTCTATTAATGAATTATATTCATCAAGGTATATAGTATATCCATAAAAATTTTCCCATTCAACCATTTTACAAAGACTATCAATTGTAATTACAATATTACGACCTTCACAATCTCTCCAATCCATATATTCATTGTAATTCATATTATTTTGATTATATTCATCCATATCATCTTGTATCTCTTGATGATATTCACAATCAATTCCATGTTCCCTAAAAACTGCAGTTTGTTCTTCACCAAGAGAAATTCTTGATACAATTGATAAAAACCTCTTATTGTTATTTTTAAGATAATGTTTCATTGTAGTTGTTTTCCCAGTCCCAGTATCACTACGAAATACAAGGATTTTATGTTTATCACTAAATTCTTCAATAGCATCATATCCAAGTTTATCTCGATTGATAAAATCAGTTGGAGTTTCTGTATG